>JGI24695J34938_10000773_pt1 | contig 29936 bp, 31 predicted proteins | sample TergutCo191P3_FD_34938 | JGI IMG/M metagenome (IMG submission 34938)
TTTACGTTCAAGTCCATATATAACCTCGTAAAGAAAAGATATATTCTTCAAAAGAAGAACATATATATATGGCGCGAGCGTGCGTGGCGCTTTAGTGAAAAGATAAAAAATAAATAAAAAAGGGCGAGGGCGAAAAGTTCTGGGGGCGTCTATATAAATTATTGTTGTTATGAGTATCACCCAACCAATCGCAAGGGCAGAGGCGCAAAGCCACGGCGGCGTCTATGGCTGGATTAATTAAAGTTAATGATGCTCAAAACCGCAAAGCGGTTTGAAATTTATTAGCAGTGAATTACAGCCATCTTAGCTGCTGGGGCTTTGCGCCTGTGCCCTTGCGCTTAGATTGATATATTTTAAGCCGCCAGATGGCAGCAGGGCTTTTCGCCTCTACCCTTGCGTAATTGTGTGATATTACTCCCTCTCTAAACCGATCCAGTCAATAACGCTCCATCTACAGAATCTAATTGCCTTCCGTATAAATGATCAAACAAAAAGCGGGTGTCTTCAGGTTCTATATTCATGAAACGGCAGCCAAAGTAACAAGCAGCCTTATCCTTAAAGCGGCGCACAATTCTCGCTATCACATTAATTGTCCGATTAGACGCTTCTATCGTAACTGTTAATTCAGCGTCAACCAGGAGAGTTGTAATAAGCGGCGCGCCNAGAGGACACGCAAAAAGTAAACCGGACGCGCTTATGTCCAAAACCTTGCCTTCAAACGGCTGNTTCTGCACTTTGCCATGTTCAAAATAACCGTTTTCTTTTAACGCAAAAGCGAGCACNTTNGCGTACTGATAAACATTATCAAGCACGCTGAAATCAAACGGAAGTTTTCCNTGTTTATCAATCCAGATATGAATATATCCGATAACATATTCATGAAATAAAATCGGAACCCANGCGTCTGAATAAACGCCGTCGCTGAATTTATTTTTTAAAAAGCGGCTAATATTATCATCAAGAAAAGCAAGACCTACTCCGGTTGTTTCCAGATATCTTTTAAAAAGGTCTTCGGTAATAATGCGTTTTTTTGGATACGGATCTGTTTTTGGAAGGAAACCTACAGTGGAAGGAATAAAAAGCGTCTTTCCTGTTTCCGAAACAATCCTTTCCTCTGTTGATTCCGGTTTCTTGTCTTTAAAATTGACAATCCGGTATCCGTCCGCGAAATTATGCAGCATGCTTGCGATTTGTTTAATCAGCCCTGAAAGATTTTTTGGATCCAAATTGCGGATTAAATCTTCCGCTCCGACATTTTCATATTCGGTAACTTTTGGAAATACAAGATTATATCTGTCGCCCCGGAAAGTAAAAAGAATATTAAGATCCGCCGGCGCGTCAACCCTTAAATAATTACGATCCAGATTTTTATGTAAAACAGAAGGAGCTTTGCAGTAAATCAATTCATCTTTTTGAGAAAGTACCTCTACCGAAAAATCGATTACCTGTCCTCTGTAATCAAACAAAAGAGCGAGTTTTGCGTGATTTTTTAATTTGCCCAGATCTCTGTCAGAGGAGAAAACAAGTTCTTCTCCGGCAGGCTGTTCAAGCGTAAGGATATACTCCGTTCTGTCCTTAACGTACATGATGGGAAGTTTCTCATCCAATAATGCTTTAAAAAGAAATTCTTTTTCTATGCGTCCAACCGGCGTAGCCATAATTAATAAAACCTCTCGTATGGAAAAAAATCACCCATCTGCGCCGCTTCCTGCATTTCAGTTTCGCGATCTTTCGGGTCTTCAAGCAGCAGTTCTTCAAAAACCCAGCTTCCGGTTGTCATTACCTCGCCTTCTTCGTTTTCTGTCTGCCTTGTTACATATCTTATATACAACTCGCTGGTTATAGCCTGCTCTCTTCCAATAAAACGCACAAGGAAAGACACGGCTCCGTCAGGCTCGATTCTTCCGGCGCCAATTCTGAAGCTTAACGGACGTATAACTGCAAGCGCTGATAAATAGCTCTCCCTAAGAACTGAATTAACCGAAGAAAGAGCAGGATGTTCCATTTGCCCTGACATGAGTCCGACAGAAACTGAATTGGCGTAAAAATAAGCCGCCGCGGATGCGCTTCCCCTGCCAAGCTCTCCTATCACTATATCGACAGGGAAACGCGGAGATTCTCCCCTGGCAGGCCGGAGCAATTCTTCAGGGATTGACCCCCTGGAAAGACCATGCTCCTGGGAAAAAGCAAAAGCCGGGATAAAAATTATGAGATAAATTGATAATAAAAACCGTATATGTATCAATATATTACCCTACTATATATTCTAGTAAATATTGGTTTTTTTTTCTATAATGATATTTGGATATGAATAAAACAATTGAAGCCTCCCTTACAGAAGATTATACGCAGCCAATACGTGACGTTCTCTGGGGGCATATATATATGACAGAAAAACAGGCTCTTTTAACAGAAACGCCTCCCTTTACGCGCCTTACAAGAATAATGCAATTAGGTCCTGTTTACCTTGTTTACCCGGGCGCTACTCATACAAGAGCAAGTCATTCCATAGGCGTTTATCATCTGGGAAGGCGGCTTCTTCAAAATCTCGCCGAGAGAGGCGCTTCCTCCTGGATTACGCCTGAAGGGGTAAAGTCATTTCTGGCAGCCTGTCTCCTCCACGACCTTGGTCATTTTCCGTATACCCATTCATTAAAAGAGCTGTCCCTGTCATCCCACGAGTCGCTTACCGGAGCCATAATTTTAAAGGAACCCATGAAAAGCCTTATTCATGATACAGGAGCCGATCCCGATCTTACAGCGGCTATTATCGATAAGGAAATACCCGGAACCGGCAAAGAGCTTCATTTTTACCGCAGGCTATTATCAGGCGCTTTAGACCCTGACAAGCTGGATTATTTAAACCGGGACGCGAGATATTGCGGAGTTCCCTACGGAGCGCAGGATGTCGATTTTATTTTTTCAAGATTGATACCGGATATGGAAAGAGGGGTAGATATCGATTCCCGCCTGATTCCCAATGTAGAAGCTGTTTTATTCTCTAAATATCTTATGTACAGGACTGTTTATTGGCATCGTCAGGTACGCGCAATGACAGCTATGGTGAAAAAAGCGCTTATTTCCGCTCTGGAATCCGGGAAAATAGCAGGAGAAGACCTTTATAACCTTGATGATATGAGTCTTTTTAACCTTCTTGAACAAAAAACCTGCACATGTCTTACCGATGCTATCTGTAAAGGTAAAATTTACGCCACAGCAAAGGAGATTTCAAGCGATCACGCCAATTTAAAGGCGATAAAACCCGGAAACAAGCGGGTAAAATACGAAGAAGAGCTTGCTTTAGAGCTTCGCCGTACAGGAGATCCTGCCTTTTCAGAGATAACAGGGGATGATATAATTATCGATATACCTGAACCTGCGTCCTTTGAAACCGGACTTTTTGTTGCGGATGAAGGTTTAAAATTTATCGATAGTTCCAGTGCTTTTAAACCTGAAACTGTTAATGCCTTTGTAAATACATTATATACAATCAGGGTATATATTAATCAAAAATATAAGGAAAGTATAAAGACAAATCCTAAAGCATGTAGTACAATAGAAATAGTGATTAACAGGGAGGAATGTAATGGACATTCATAACACTAACGAAGATCTGGTATTTAACACGGTACAGAACATTTTTGATGAAATTCAGGCAAGCGGCAATCCAGATAAATACTGCCTTTGCTATCAGTGCCGGATAGACACAATCTGTTATACGCTTAACAGGATTGAACCGCACTACATTGTATCAAACCGCGGTTTTACCCGTATTGAACAAACCGGAATCAAGCACCAGCAAATTGAAGCTGATATAGCTTCGCTTGTCCACAAGGGCTTGCGTCTTGTAAATCATAATTTACGGCCCACCGCTCCTCACGATGGCTCCGGCGCTGCGGTTAATAAACCAAGCCAGCCGGTCTTTGACATCCCGACTATCGCAGGACGTCTTTTCGACGGTGTAAGTTTTGAACCTATCGTAGATGTTGATGTTTATATGTACTGGGACGGAGAGCCTATCCAGATGAGAAACAATAACTGGCAGAATCCGTTTACTATGGTATCAAGCACTCCAGGCGCGTTCAGTTTCTGGCCGGCTCCGATACCGGCTGAATCACCGGATGAAACCAAAGAGTTTAATTTTTCACTGAGGGTTACTTCTCCTGACTTTGAACCGTTAAACCATTTCTTCTCAATCTCGGTAGTCAGCATGTTTCATAATCAACATTCGTTTGCTTTAAACCGTACATTCAGGCTGCCGGATTTATATCTTTTCCCTCCCGGACAAACGGAAATGGACGACTAAGCTAAGCAAAAGCTGCGCAAAAGCTAAGCAAAAGCTAAGCTCTATTGACACTGTAAAAATAAAATAGTAGTTTAAGCGTGTAGCGGATTTTTGAGATTTTTTTAAGGAGAAAATAATGGGACAGGCAAGTAAGAACAGCCGTACTGCCAGCGCGACACAAAGATTTATGTGCGCCTGCGGCGGAGAAATAAAAATGAAAACGCTTTTCGAAAGCGGCAAAGTAAAAAACATGGCTGAATGCGAAAAATGCAAACGGACAGAAAGACGCCCATCGGATTTCCGTTAATCTTTGTAATAAGAGGCAGTTTAAAACTTTAGTTTTAAATTGCCTATAAATAATATTTTGGAGGAATCCTTTGGCTAAAAAAAGCACTTCAGCGGAAAAACGATACCGAAAAAGCGAAGAACGCCGTTTAAGAAACAAATCAGCGAAAAGCGCTGTCAGGACAAGCGTAAAAAAATTCGTTTCCCTGGCGCAGAAAAAAGACGCAGGCGCACAGGCCGCGTTAAAAGAAATGGTTAAAAAAATTGATACAGCGGCAGGAAAAGGAATAATAACAAAAAACGCGGCAGCCCGCAAAAAATCGAGAATGCAGCGCTTTTACAATTCCATGAAAGCAGCTCAATAATTTTACTTTATGGCGGCTAAAAAATTTACCAAAGCTGACATCATTGACGCTCTTTATGAAAAAACCGGGATGAGCCGCACGGAAATTCGTGGCGCTGTTGACCTCTTCATTGACGAAATGAAAGAAGCGTTAGTGCGCCGCCAGGTTATTGAGCTTAGGGGCTTTGGCACCTTTGAGGTTAAAATCCGAAAAGCGCGTCCAAGGGCAAGAAACCCCAGAACAGGAGAGACAATCGTTATCCGTTCGCACGGGGCTGTGGCTTTCCGTTCCGGACGCGAATTAAAACAGGCTGTCTGGGCACTTGGCGATGACACTGTAAAGTCAAAATCAATATAAAGAACGAACCATGACGCGAATAAACGCGAACACAAACCAGTTTAGAGAATGGATAAAAATAATACTTTTCCATCTGTGTCTTGTCGTTTTGTCCGCAATCCTTTTCGCTCTGTCTTTTCCAAATCCGGTTTTTATTAAAGGCGTTTCGTTTCTCGCCTGGTTTTCTTTAATCCCAATCCTTTTTGTAATAAGCAGGCATAACCTGCCCGCCTGCGCGGGATGGGGAGCCATATACGGCTTTACCGCATATAATTTATTTAATTACTGGCTTGGAAATTTTCATCCTCTTGCAGGAGCGATTGTAAGCGGAGTCTATCTTGTTTATCTTGCTGCGGTTTTTGCCTTGTTTAAGCTTGCGGTAATTTTATTTCCAAAACGCGGCTATCTTCTCCAATGGATTATCTGGCTTGCCTATGAATATCTAAGTACTTTGGGATTTCTTGGCTACCCTTACGGGGTTTTGGGCTATTCGCAGTGGCAGGTAATACCGCTGATTCAAATAGCGGCCATAACCGGCGTATGGGGAGTAAGCGCTCTTGTTGCGTTTCCTTCATTCTGGATTTCGGAGATTATAACAAAAGAGTTCACACAAAGACATATCGAACCTTCGCCTCGCGGCACAAAGGACATAAAAGAAATCTTAAAGATTTTACTGGAGACTATGATTAAAAAGGCGGATAGACTTTCGGGGATTTGCTGGGCGGCATCTCTCGCTTTGGCGCTTGTTTTTGGGTTTATCAATATGAAGGATTTTTCATCCTCTCCAAATGTCCAGATCGCTCTTGTTCAAAGCAATACAGACCCCTGGCTTGCAAGCAGAGCCCAGGCTCCTTTTTTAATCGCCGAAGGCTACCGTAAGGACTTAAATAATCTTATCCGCCTTTCAAATGAAGCACTCGGCTCAGAGCCGAAGCCGCATCTGGTGGTCTGGCCGGAAACGGCTTTTATACCGAGGATTTACTGGCATTCAATATACCGCGATGATCAGATTTCATGGGGTATTGTAAGAGATCTTTTGGCGTATCTTTTGGAACAGGACGTGCCTTTTTTAATCGGCAACGATGACGCGCGAATGGACAGGTCAAGAAATCCTGACGCTGGTCAAAAACACAGGGTCGATTACAACGCCGCCATGCTGTATGAAAACGGAATAAATACTGCAGTTTACAGAAAAATGCATCTTGTCCCCTTTACGGAATATTTCCCGTTCAGAAGACAGTTCCCGTGGATATATGATTGGCTTGTAAACGCCGACACGCATTTCTGGGAAAAAGGCGAAGAAAAAACCATTTTTAAACTGCCTGAGTTTTCGTTCGCTTCTCCCATCTGTTTTGAAGATTCCTTTGGATATATATCGAGGGATTTTACGCGGCTTGGCGCAAACGTGCTTGTCAATCTTTCGAACGATGCCTGGGCAGACAGTCTTACAGCGCAGTACCAGCATTTAAGCATGGCAGTTTTTAGAGCCGTAGAAAACAGCCGTTCAATGGTTCGCTCTACCATTTCCGGACAAACCTGCGCCATAGACCCGAACGGCAGAATTATCGAAATGGCGCCTCCATTTAAAGAAACATGGCTTAATATATCTGTGCCTCTTTACAACGGCAGCACAATCTATACAAAGCACGGCGATTTTACCGGTATATTCTTTGTTATACTCTTGGTTATCATATTGATCTTGGGGGCTCTTTGGTGTACAATAAAAAAAACAATGAGGGGAGCGTAATGAACACCCAAAAAAAAATATTGATCGCGGATGACGAAGCTATAAACCTTGATTTTTTTGATGTAATGCTTTCCAAATTGGGTTTTGTGGTAGAAAAATGCGACGACGGTCCTGAAGTTCTGGAAAAAGTAAAAAGATTTATGCCGGACTTGATTATCCTTGACAACATTATGCCGGGAATGACAGGCAGGGAAATAACAAAAATCCTTAAAAAGGATCCGAATTTTAAAGATATTTCCATTATAATGCTTTCCGCCCTTGATGATGTAAAAGATAAAGTAGCGGGATTTGAAGCAGGCGTAGATGACTATATAACCAAACCTTTTAATTTTACCGAAGTGCTCGCCAGAATAAACGCGGTTTTNCGCAACCGTGAACTTTTTGATCAAATCAAAGTCAGGGAAACGCGCCTTGCTCTGGCNGAAGAATTAAACAGAGACCTAAAAGAAAACCTGTCAGTTTTTATCGGAAGCATTGATGAGCTTGATAATGAAATTACCATGATTTGTGAAAAAACAACGGAAGGCGGCAGCATTAATCAGGAAACCCTTACATCCCGCATAAAACCAGTAAACGAAAAGATTCTTTCTGTGCGAAAACACATTGCGGCTCTTGACGCCAGGATTGAAAAAACAATAAATGAATGGGATAATCTAAAGAAAGAAGAAATCGGGCTTTCTGTTCTTGAAAACCAGATAAAAAAATTCCTGCATCAGGAGCAATCATAACATTAATTACGTTAGTGTTATAAAATGAGGATAAAATGCCCAAACGGGAAGGAAAAAAGAAAGATAAAACCGAAGTAGTTGTCCTTGGCAAAACCACAAGTTTTACAGGGGTATTAAAGTTCGCCTCTACCCTGCGTATTCAGGGAAATTTCCGCGGAACGATAGACGCGTCAGGCGATCTCATTGTCGATAAAGAAGCGGTCATTGACGCTGATCATATAACGATAAAATCACTTACAGTATTCGGNAATATTTCCGGCACTGTACACGCTCAGGATAAGGTTGATATGATGAGCGGAGCTAAAGTGCAGGGCGATGTAAGCGCGGCNAAACTTAGAATAGCGGACGGCGTTCTTTTTGAAGGCAAGTGCAAAATGACAAATGTAGAAAAAGATGTGGAAATTTTCCACCGCCCAACAGAAGAAATAAAAGCAGATTTACAGCGAAACAATGCCAGAGCGTGAATTTGAATTACTAAAAACTGCCGAAGAAANAGCGGCTTTCGTACTTGAAAACNTAAAAAAACTTGAGCGAACCATTGCGTTAGCTGAATCATGCACAGCGGGTTTAATATCAAATTTACTGGCGAATACCGCNGGAGCGTCAGAAGTTTTATGGGGCTCTTTTGTGTGTTACACAAAGGAAGCGAAAATTTCCATGCTTGGCATCAGCGAAGACCTGCTAAAAACACACGGGCTTGTAAGCGAAGAGACAGCACTATTAATGGCAAAGGCGGCTTTGGAAAAAAGCGGAGCCGATATTGGCGCTTCTGTTACAGGGCTTACAGGTCCTTTAGGAGACGGCAGCTCCGTTCCTGTTGGAACTGTATGGACAGCGATCGCCTTAAAGAACGGAGAAACAAAGGCGCGGGAGTTTCATTTTACGGGTTCCAGAAACGAGAATCGCCTGCATGCGGCTATAACTGTACTAAAAAATATAAAGGACGTATTGACACAAGTTTAAAAAAACTGTAGATTGGGAGTATCCTTTCAAAACATGATTCATGAAATAATAAAAGTAAATCAGTCTTTCAGAAATCCTATCTGAAAATGACAACCCACAGGTGGTAAAAATGGCATTAGTAAAAAGGGGCCGAAAGCCCGCAAACCCTGAATTCGCCGAAAACGAAGATAACGGAGAGAATTCGCAAACGGACGAATCAGGCAGTTCATCGGAAGAAACAAATCAGCCGAGTACAGGACGTGTTGTAGTCCGTGGCAGAAAAACATATTCAGAAAACAACGGAAGCGATAACGGAAACGGAAATGATCAGGAAGAACATTCACAAGCTCCTTCTGACCTTCCAGCGCTTCCAAAACTTCCGTCAATGCCCGACTTGTACGGAAAACCAGTCCCCCGTCAGGATCAGGATAACGGTAAACCGCGTCTTACAATAAATGAATTAATCAGACTTAACATGAAAGATTTGCGTGAGCTTGCAGCATGTTACAACATCACTCACGATGACATGGTAATATTAAAAAAACAGGAAATTGTTTTCGCGCTTCTTAAAGCGCACACGGAAAGGGGCGGCATCATTTACGCCTACGGCTCCCTTGAAATTCTTCCGGACAGTTATGGATTTTTACGAAGCCCCCAGAATTCATATCTTCCGGGTCCCGATGATATTTATATAAGCCCAAGCCAGATAAGGCTCTTCGCCCTAAAAACAGGCGACACAGTTTATGGTCAAATAAGAAGCCCAAAGGAAGGCGAGCGTTTCTTCGCAATGCTTCGCGTAGAAACTGTAAACTATGACGATCCTACTGTCGCTCAAAGCCGCATTCCTTTTGATAATTTAACTCCGCTTTATCCGAATAAAAAACTCGACCTTGAAACCTCTACAGAGGGAATCAGCGAAAGGGTGATAAATCTTTTCTGTCCAATCGGCAAAGGTCAGCGTTCCCTGATTGTCGCTCCGCCCAGAACAGGTAAAACAATCATGATGCAAAAAATTGCGAACGCCATTACAAAAAATCACCCGGAAGTATACCTAATCGTTTTATTAATCGACGAAAGACCGGAAGAAGTAACGGATATGGAACGCACTGTAAGAGCCGAGGTTATTTCATCAACATTTGACGAACAGGCAACCCGCCATGTTCAGGTAACAGAAATGGTTTTGGAAAAAGCGAAACGCCTTGTGGAACATAAAAGAGATGTTGTAATTCTTCTTGACTCGATTACACGCCTTGCGAGAGCCTATAATCAGACAGTTCCTACATCGGGAAAGATTTTATCAGGCGGCGTTGACTCAAACGCGCTTCATAAACCCAAACGATTTTTCGGTGCTGCGCGTAATATCGAAGAAGGCGGCAGTTTAACGATTATTTCAACAGCCCTTGTAGAAACCGGAAGCCGCATGGACGAAGTAATTTTTGAAGAATTCAAAGGCACAGGCAATATGGAAATCAACCTGGACAGGCGAATTTCCGACCGCCGCCTTTTCCCGGCAATCAATATCAAGAAATCAGGCACCCGCAAGGAAGAACTTCTCCTTACCGACGAAGAAATCCAGAAAATCTGGATATTGCGCAAGGTAATAAACCCGATGGACGATATCGAAATCATAGAACTGCTGGTTGACAGAATGAAGAAAAGCAAGAATAATGAAGCATTCCTGAGATCGATGAACACCGGAACCGGCGGAATCGATTGATAGTCCCTAAGGGGTTCGCCCTTTTTGGGATTCGTCCTTAAACCGCCTTTAATGCCGCTTTTGCGGCACGGCGAAGTTGGACAAATTTTGGAGGAAAAAATGAGAGACGGAATACACCCAAAGTACGAAATGACAAAAATCACCTGCGCATGCGGCAACGTAATCGAAACACGTTCCACAGTAAAAGATATCAAGGTTGAAATTTGCTCATCCTGCCACCCCTTCTTCACAGGCAAGCAAAAACTTGTTGACACCGCAGGACGCATCGAAAGATTCAGAAAGAAATACAATATCAAAGAGTAGTTTATCTAACCGTTTAAGGGCGGTTAGATACCGAAAACCAGTCAATAACTCCGTTCTAAAGTTGAACCGGATGTTTGGACAGGGAATTAAACCTTCGCCGCGATTAAAAACGTCTTTGGAATTTTTCTCCCCTTAAAATCTTCATCCTCCAGGTTTTTTCCCAAATCCGTTACTTGCAAATTATTAAACGACGAAAAAGAAAAAGCTGTTTGAAGCTCCTGAGCCGAAGGAGCGCCCCGCTTTACATTAACGCTTACAAATATTTTTCCGTCAGGCGAAAGCAGGTTTATACATTGTTTAAGTAAATCAATTAAATCTCTGTTTAAATCAAAATTATCAGTCATTTTTTTTGAATTGGAAAATGCCGGCGGATCAACAACAATAATATCCCAGCAGGCTTTCGCGCCAGCCGCGTTTTTAATAAATTCCAATACATCATCTTTAATTAATCTATGCGTGCAAACCTTCTCCTCTTTGCGATCTCTATCCTTAATTTTATATTCGTGTTGGTTCGTGAAGGAACCGAAGGTTCCATTTGTGGTAAAATTCTTTTTTGTTATTTCTGCCGAAAAGCCGTTCATTTCAAAATTCTCTTTTGCCCAATCCAGATAAGTATTGGAAAGATCAACAGAATCTGTAGAGACAGCGCCGCCTGCCGCCGCATACACGGAAAAAGAGCCTGTATACGAAAATAAATTTAATACTTTTTTATCCTGCGATTCATTGCGAATCATTAAGCGAAGAAGCCGCCTGTCAATAAAAAGACCGGTATCAAGATAATCAGATAAATTTACTTTAAATTTTAAATCACTTTCGTTTATAATTTTTGTATAACGTTCATGTCCCATTTTTTCGTATTGAATCAAGCCTTTTTGTTTCTGCCTTTGTTTTAAAAATACATTTTCAGGTTTTATNTTTANCGAAGAGGCGATACAATCTTTCATTGCAGACAGCCATATAGATTCATCGNTTTCATCTTTTTCGTAAGGACGCTTGTACAGGGAGCCGGAGACAGCNCCATCCTGCGTTTGGGCGAAGCTGCCGTAATAATCAAGTACAAGAGGTATTTCCGGTATATCACGATCATAAAGTCTAAAAGCGCCTATGCTTTTTCTTTTCGCCCATTTTTTAAGATGGCGAAATCTTTTTTCCAAACGGTTAGCGAGCATCAACGCTTGTTCATTTATCTTTTCACTGGTTTTCTCGTTCATTATATGTAAATCTCTACAGGCGTTGTTATGCCTTTTTTCGCAAACATCCTGCGCAGAGAAGCTGCCCGCTTTTCTAGGTATTGTTCCGGCAAAGAAGACGCCAAAGGGTCTTGTGGCGCAGAACGCGCTTTGCCGTACATCTGCACCTTGCGTATATTATCGTGTTTTTTTTCAGCTAACTCACAAACCAATGTTTCCCATGCCCTGGTTTCAGTTTCAGATGGAGCTTCTCCGTTTATTGCGCAGAGCATTGTCTGTATTGTAACTGAAGCGCAGCTTGTAAACTCTTTTATTTTTTCTATAAGTTTTTCGTATTGTAATTCACACTTGTTAATTTTTTTATACCATTCTTGCGTTCCCGCATCAATTTTAAGCCATATATCAATACAGGAATTATAAGACGGCGTATCTATTGCAGAAGTCTCATTAAGAAGCGAAAAAGTTTGCTGCTGTAAAAGTCCTGCGCCGTTTGTTATAACAACCAGTTTAGAAGAAGGCGCTTCACTTGCGCGGATTTTTTCCGCTAATTTAAAAGCACTGCCAAAAAAAGGAGAAAGAGTAGGTTCTCCGTTGCCGGAAAAACAAATATCTTTAATAGTGATGTTTTGTTCCTTCGCAGAGATTATCGCAAAACGCAAATCTTCTTCCATTTGCTCAAGAGAAAACTCAGCGTTGCCGGAAAAAGGAAACACTTCGCAGTAAGGGCAGTCAAACTGACAGGTTTTTTTATCGGGAAAAAGATTTATCCCGATTGAAAGCCCTGCGGAACGGCGCGAGTAAACAGGATAAATAATTACGCCTTTCTCTCTTTCGCGGTGATTTGTAACAGGAGTAATATTCATTGGTTTTATGTTAATCTATATAAATAAAAAGAACAAGAAGAGAAGTATCTTTACCTCTTCCTGAAAATTACCTCCTCTGTTATAATGTCAAAAAGGAGAATTACATGAACGCTTTGAAAAAAAATCCCGCATGGAAAGGACGAAAAGGTCCTGTTGTTTTAGTAATTATGGACGGTGTGGGCTACGGTAAATATAAAGAAGGCGACGCTGTCGCGGCTTCCAAAATGAATAATTTGAACGAACTTACAAAAATAAGCCCTCATACAAAACTAAAGGCGCACGGAACAGCCGTCGGTCTTCCTTCTGACGAAGACATGGGCAACAGCGAGGTTGGCCACAACGCAATGGGCTGCGGACGCGTTTTTAATCAGGGTGCCGCGCTTGTCTCAAACTCGATCCATACAGGAGCAATGTTTGAAGGTAAGGCATGGAAGGAAATTACCGCAAACGTTAAAAGCGGCGCGGGAAGCAATCCTACCCTTCACTTTATCGGGCTTTTCTCGGACGGAAACGTTCACAGTCACCTCGATCATTTAAAAGCGATGATCACTCAGGCTAAAAAAGAAAATGTTAAGCGCGTAAGAATCCATGTGCTTTTTGACGGACGCGATGTTGGCAAACTAAGCGCGTTTGATTACATCGATCCCTTTGAAAGTTTTTTAAAAGATTTAAGCGACAATAACTTTGACGCAAAGATCGGCTCGGGCGGCGGACGCATGTGGATCACAATGGATCGATACAACGCCGACTGGTCTATGGTAGATCGCGGCTGGCAGACTCACGTTTTGGGAACAGCGCGTCAATTTAAAACCGCGCACGAAGCTGTAGAAACTTACCGCAAGGAAATACCCGGTATTATAGATCAGGATTTAAAAGAATTTGTTATAGCCGAAAACGGTAAACCGATCGGCACAATAGAAGACGGCGACTCGGTTATTTATTTTAACTTCCGCGGAGATCGCGCATTGGAAATTACCGCCGCGTTTGAAGATGATAATTTTAACAAGTTTGATCGCAAGCGCCGTCCAAAAGTATGCTATGCGGGCATGATGGAATACGACGGCGATCTTCATGTGCCAAGCCGTTATTTAGTAAGTCCGCCTTCGATTGATAAAACAATGGGCGAATATTTAGCCGCAAGCGGCGTTCGCACACTCGCAATATCGGAGACGCAAAAATACGGACATGTCACCTACTTTTTTAACGGAAACCGCACAGGCAAGTTCGATGAAAAACTTGAAGATTACGAAGAAATAAAAAGCGATGTAATTCCGTTTGAGCAAAAACCTTTGATGAAGTGCAAAGAAATTACTGACAGGGTCACTGAAGCAATCGCAGGCGGCAAGTACGATTTTATCAGGCTCAACTTTCCTAACGGCGACATGGTAGGACACACAGGCGTTTACAATGCTGTAATCGAATCAATGGAAGGAATGGATGTTCAGCTTGGAAGAATTAAAGAAGCTGCGGACAAAGCCTGTGCTGTTGTAATACTTACGGCGGATCACGGCAACAGCGATGACATGTACGAACACGACAAAAAAACAGGCGCGGTTTCCCTAAAAGAAGACGGAACGCCGATTACAAAAACAAGCCACAGTTTAAATCCTGTTCCATGTATCATTTACGATCCTGATTACAAAGGTGAATATCCTAATGATCCAAAGGAAAGCAGCTTAAACGAAGGTTTGGGAATAAGCTCTATTGCGGCAACATGTATGCAGCTTTTGGGTTTTATTCCGCCTGATGATTATGACAAGTCTGTGCTTAAATAGCGGAAAATCGCCAAGTTATGCGCAATCAATAACCCCGCCCAAAAGTCGAACCAGAAGTTCAGGCGGGGTATTAAATCCTTGCCATGAATAAATAAATCACATTCACATTTTTACGGTCTAAGAAAGCCGTGTTTTTTCGCCAGATCATTTAGTTCCTGCAAATTGCTGTTAAACCAGTAATCACATTCTTTACCGCTTACTTCCTTATGCGTAATTAGATATTCAAATCCTTCCTGTTTAAGATAGGAAAGAATTCTGTCAAGTTCATTAAGCGTTTCTATTGTGTATGGGCTTTTCCACTCCCTGTGACATAATTCTATACCAACTGAATGCCAATTGGTATTTCCGTTGGAATCTTTCCCAAAAATCTTACGCGCTGTTTCTGTAGGTGTTTTTGTTCCGCAATGATAGGCAACTTCATTAAACGGAACTGCCAATAAAGACGATCCGTCAATGCCGATAACCACATGAGCAGATCCAAAATCCTCTCTGTTACGCCAATAATTAATATTACCCTTTGGCGCAGTATTTGGATTTCCTACATAATGAAGCACTGCCGCTTTTTTTGAACCCAATAGGCTTCCCGGTCTGTTACGTGATTTTTCCGGCAGTAAATCCAGATTAATTTGAATCATATTCCCTCCTTGTTTCCTTATAGACATTAATTATACGTCCGATGTCATTATTTGGCAAATTTTATTTCGCCGCCATTATTGCAGCTATTGTTAAGAAAGCCGCCAATCTCGCTCCTAAGCTCAATGATACTGTTTTCCATCTTGACAACACGCTTTAAGTAAAAATATAATTAACGAAGAGGTTAAAAATGAAGAAAATAATATATACTTTTCTTATACTAAGCATTATCCTGCCTGTATTATCATGCGATGAAGCAAGGGATTTTAATCTGCCAAAAACAAATATAAGTAATTTTATTGATGATAATAATATAATATTTCCTGTCTGGACCAGCGTACATGAAATGTATGATGTTTTATTCTTTTTATCTCCTGATGAAGATACCATTATTATTAACAACGGGGTTATTACTGATAAAAATACTTTTACATCTATAAGATATGAACAAAATTATACCGGCAATAAAAATTATCGTTATATCTACTTCTACGCAAACGCGGCAATAATAGCGGAATACGAAGCTGTATGGTGGGAATACAAACCAAATAAATTTACAGGCAGAGCTGCCTGCCTTGGTAATGAAATATCATTTTCATTACCTTGACAGAACGTTATGGCAATAAAAGTAGCACCATGGTGGTTTTATTTATATGCGCCGCAGCCTTTGCAGTTTGATGATGTATTAGGATTTGATTCATTGCATTTTTTACATACCCAATTATCACCATTATTAATTCGTTTTGGTATAACGGGAGAGATATTTGTTTCCTGACTATTATTTTGTAATGTTGAATATTTGCTGTTCAAGCTGTCGACTTTTAGAGCAATAAATTGCAGATAATCTTTCATGCTAATAATAATGCTTACTAATCCGGCTGATAAAATTACAAGTATAAATCCTCCAACCCATACTGCAATCGCAAGTAAAATTGATTGACTTAACATAAATATACCACTAATAGCAACAAGTATTAAGGCAAGTATAACAATAAAAGTAAATATTCCCTTAAAGATATCTCCAATAAAATCCAGCATAAAAATCCTCCAAAATTGTTTTTTTATTTGATAATAAATTATTAATTTTGTCAAGTGCCATAAATCCCGAAAGCGTTTACTAACAAACCCTGTCCTAGCTCCCCATCTATAGGTATCCCCCCATAGCGTCATATACTCTTGGAGCTGCGTCCCTTATCCTCGACTGCCTCTGTTATATGTCGTCTATAGTGGTAGTTGAATAAATCTCATCCGCGTATTCAGATAAAACAAGATCATAGCCAACATCATTCTCGCTTAGGTCAGATACAAGGTATCTTTTTGACTCCCATAAACTTGGTAATGATGGTACCTCTTGTCCTGTTTTTTCATCGTCATGTAACGCTGATAATATGTTTCCAAATATTGGAAGATCAGAGTCGTTTTTCTTCCAACATCTACTACAAATTTAGCACCCTGCCCAAGTAACAGTCCCATTAGTATTAAATTTCAATAAAATAAGCATAAATTCGTAAAAAACCTATAATATATCAAATAAAGCAGTTAAATTTTTATGTTGACATAATATTGTTATAGAAGTTAAAATTAAACAATATGGCATATTAGAATTATCATATTTTAACGGAGGTTAAAAATGAAGAAAATATTGTTTACCATATTCACTCTGGCTATACTCTTATCTATGAGTAATTGTGATGTAGGGCTAGGTGATAATGACGAAATACTTGAAAATAAATTTACTGGCGGGACATGGGAACAAATATTTAAAAATAATGATAACGAAATATTTCAATCTAATAAAATAACATTTACAGATAATAATTTTATTTTTAATACATGGTTAAAAAATAATTATGACAAAACATATACGGGAAATTACACCATATCTTTTATATCTAATAATTACTATATGATGAAAACAACCTCTGCTGATCCCATAATGAATGGAATTATATATTATTCTTTTTTAAATAATGACCCTAACGCTGTATTTTTTATGAGTGATGATAATAATTTACCACTAGGAGGCACCTATAAAAAGACTACCTTTTAATTCTTAATACATTATTGTTTAAATCTGTATATAATTACCCTACTCCTACATTCGGATTTGATGGTATACCAGTTAATATAAAAGTTTTACCTCCCCTACCTCCATTTAAAGTCAAAATTGATCCTAATGTATTTCGATGCCCTGATGCATCCGCCCAACTTCTTGTTATATATCCAGCGTCAATAATTCTAATTTCTATATTATATCTAGGAATCCAGCTACCAAATTGAACGCCTGATATATACACACTGTCCATGTAACAACGTATAGCGATGATACCATCTTGTCCGCCAAAGCTACCACTAGTAATAGGATGCAATCCCTCTCCCAAATAATTAAATACATCTAAAGCTGTTTGACCCGCATTAAATGTTTTTGGTGGAAAATCTGGCACGTCTTGATTATTAGATATTAATGCTCCTGATGTAATATCACCATTAAATTGAGAATGACCTAATATAGTAATATTTCTAAATATAGCGTTAACCGCTTCTAACGCTCCATTTCTTGCTGTCAAACTAAAACCATTGACTTCACCACCTGCTCCTTGAAAGCCCTCTGATTGAATTACACCGTTACCTGACATTACTATTAATTCTGCGAATAATTTTTCTATAATTGCAGTTTTTGTAATTAGTGTATTAATAAAAGCATTTCCAAAAACACCATCTATAGCTCCATCTGTAAGATCGTTTACGCCATCAAGATAACGCCACCTGTTTTCTTCGATTGATAAAAAACGCCAGCCATCTCTTACCCACTCATACATTTTATTAGGTATCCATATACCTTCAGGTTCGCCGTTGTACATAATAAAGTCGCCTAGATTCATTTCTTGACTGTTAATGATTCCAGTATTATCTAGATCGGGAATATTAGTAATACCTCTATATCTTGGAGTAGTTTCCGCAATTTTCCCAGTTACTGTCTCGTTTATTATTACATTAGCAGCCTGTCCGTTTAACAAACCCTGTCCAGGCTCCCCGTCTATAGGCATCCTACCCATAGCGTCATATACTCTGGGAGCTGCGTCCCTTATCCTCGACTGCCTTTCTGGTATGTCGTCTATAGTGGTAGTAGAATAAATCTTCACAAAAATGATAAATAGCTGTATAATACGCAGATAGAGGAGACACTGTTAAGAGATTATGAAAAAAACAATATTAAATATTTTATTATTTATTATTTTAACTTCTTGTTCATTAAGCAAGCCTGATGATACCGTTTTAACTAATCATTCTGAAAATAAAATAATTACAATTTCATTGATAGGCGCCGATGAAATAACGCTTTCACCCGACGGCTCAATAAATATCGAAACACTTGGCAGCATGAATCCGAGTAATAGAATGCAGTGGTACAATCCAAGCAAAAGAGTATTTTATACCTACAATAACGCTTCGCTAAGTTTTGATTTTTACGATCGCGATTTTTCAATGGTAGAAATATTAAATTTATCCGGGAAAATAGGGGTATTAACGGCAGATGATTGGATGGATGATATAATATTCGATGATTCAGATAATGAACAATCTGATGAAAACTGGAGACTTTTTACAGCAAAGCCTAAATTTAAAGCTGAGACAGATGCTAATTTTCCATTATCTGTGTCCTATAATTTAGAAAATGGTGTGTTTAAGGTAACCATAGGTAATTAATCCCCACAGTTTTCCACCCACCCTGTCTTTACATCACTTAAAATTTTTGCTACTATCTAAAAAGATAGATTCACCATTCGGGCAATAGCGCAGTTGGTTTAGCGTACAAGTCTGGGGGACTTGGGGTCCCCGGTTCAAATCCGGGTTGCCCGAACGGTGGATCATATTTATAAAATTATTATAAACGTATATATACAGTTTCTTTTAAAATAATCTGGATTTGAAACGGAGTGCGACTTTGTTAATCCCAAGGCGTAAGCCTTAACAAAAAAATCGGTACATGGAGGTGCCGCGAGCACGCAGGCGGGTATGAAAGGCACTGACAGGAGTCAGTGTCTTTCATACCAAATCCGGGTTGCCCGAACGGTTAATCTTATACACGGTGGATTTATTATTTTCTTTTCAATTTTCCGGTTTACGGCATTTCTACAACAGGATAGGGACGAGGGTTACGAAGCTGACTGATTGCGCGATCGTGCCATTCTCCTGCCTGCGGCTGCGAGGCAAGAAAACTCCATAAGTTACGCGCAACTGACGCTTTTCCGTTTCTAAAAAGGCTTGCCGCGAAATAATAAACTGTCCTAAAATATTCAACCTCTTCTATAAACGTAAGCAATAGCCTGTTTTTATTAATTTCCTGCGCAAGCGCTTCTAGATTTGTAAATGTAAAATTATACTGGCGCTGTTTTATTTCTTCTATAATAACAGTATTTTGAATAAGAAACGCGAACATTAAATGCTGCTCCGCGGATGGTCTTCCGTGAGCGATATAATAATTTCCCAAAAGCCTGTGAGCTTGTTCAACGGCTAAATTATCATATCTGTATAAATCCAAAAAATTATTTACGCCTCTTTCTGTCAATATTCTTGTCATGGCGGATCTTGCAAACGACGCGGACGCCTGTTCATAGGCGGCTAAAATATTTTCGCTGTTTCCGTTTCTTACCGTATTGGCATTTCCCCAAAGAGAGTCGTTTTCATTTAATATTTGATGCAGTATTCTTTCCATCTCGGTGTATTCCCTTGTGATCCTTAGAATATCCGCCATTTTATACTGCAAATTAACGGCGAACCCGGGATCTTCAAGAAACCCGCGCATACCATACGCTTTTCTAAATTGAGACAGCGCCAAAGGCAGCTCGCCTTCCACTCTGTAAATTTCGCCTATCCAGTATTCGGCTTCCGGGAAATTTTTTAAGCCGTTAAAAGCGGCAAGAGCCGCGTTAGCTGAATTATTTAAACTTGCTTTTGGAATACGGTAATATAATTCCCTAAAAGCTGATGCTGCGGCGTTGTAATTGCGTTCAATGGCGAAATTTTCTACTCTTTCAAGCGAATCGCCTATACGGCGCACTTCGTTAATCGAAAGTAAAAGTATTAAATCTCTTTCCATCTGTTCATACATGGCGCGCCTTTGTCTTCGCGCGTCTTCAAACGACATTAACGCTTCGCCGAAATTACTGTTTCTAAACTGCCGTTTTCCCCTCTCAAGAGAAAGCCACCAGGGAGTCGCAGGNTCCTGCTGCGCAAACGCAGGCACAGAGAANACCAGAATAAAAATAAAGAGAGTAACCTTATTCCTTATATTCATATTTTATCTAATTCCTCTCCAAAAGCGGTATCCGCCTGATCGGCGGTGATGGTTCTTATAACTTCGCCATGTTTAAAAATCAACACTTTATCTCCTGCTCCTGTTATACCAAGATCGGCGTGTTTCGCCTCAACAGGGCCGTTCACCTCACAGCCCATGATCGCCACGGTAATATCCTTTTCCATGGCGTAAAGCCTCTCCATCCATCGATCTGTAAATCCATGAGTGTCAAAACCATGCCTTCCGCAGCGCGGACAGGAAACAATATTCACTCCCCTGCCTGTAAGCCTCATGTTTTCGGGTGCAATCTGGGCGGCAGCGCTAATTATTTCCCTGCCGGCGATTATCTCGTTTTCCATTGTATCGGAAAGAGATACCCTTACAGTATCTCCGATACCCGCCGTAAGAAGCGAAACAAGCGCCGCTGTGTTCCTGGCTACCCCAGCTGTCAAAGGACCGGCTTCCGTTACCCCTATATGGAGGGGTACATCAGTCTCCCCCGAAAGTTTTTTGTTGGCACTTATAGTATCGGCAATTGTGCTGGCTTTCATTGATACAAGAATCGCCGAATAGCCCAAATCGTCAAAAATCGATAATTCGAGCATTGCGGCATCAACAAGCGCCTGAGAAGCCGATAACCCCTCCTCGACCTGCTCCCTTAGCGCATGGGGAAGGCTTCCGGCGTTCACACCGATACGGATTGGTATATTCCTGATTGACGCTTTCTCAAGGAGAATGCGCACTTTATCCCTGCTTCCAATATTGCCGGGGTTAATTCGTATCTTTGCGATTGGATAATTAAGGCAGCGAAGGGCTATTTTATAGTCAAAATGGATATCGGCGACAAGGGGCATCGATGTCATTTCCGCGAGGCGTCCAAGCGTGTCAGCCGACTCGATATCAGGAACGGCAAATCTAAGTAGACCGCAGCCCATAGCGCTCAAGGACTCAATCCGCTGCGCAGCTTTATCAAGATCATCAGGGGAAAGGCGGTCTTTCCACATTGTCTGAATAACAACAGGATTATTTCCGCCGATATAAACAGGACGAACATGCGAAAAACCGCCGATTTTTACAACCCTTGAAATTCGTTCCTGTATCATAAAAAGCACCTATATTTAATCATCAATATTACTATATATTAAAGATATGGATTTCACCATAACCAAAGAAGAGCAAAAAATTTTACTTACACAGGCTCGCGAGGTAATAACCGCCGAGCTTGAAAAACGAAAACCGCAATTCACAGACGAGATTTTGGGCAGCTCCAGTCTCAATGTTCCGTGCGGCGCTTTTGTCTCGCTTCATATTGAGCCTAGTCACAGTTTACGCGGCTGCATCGGAAGAATGACCGCTAACCTCGCGCTTTTAGAAACAGTAAGAGTGATGGCAAAAGAAGCCGCTTTCGGCGATCCCCGTTTTCCTCCTTTAAGAAAAGATGAATTATCAAAACTGCATATCGAGATTTCCGCGCTTTCCCCGATGACGCCCTGTTCTGACCCAAAAAAAATAAAGGTGGGCGTTCACGGTCTTTTACTTACAGGACGGGGACGATCAGGCGTTTTGCTTCCGCAGGTTCCTGTGGAACAGGGATGGGATTTGGAAGAATACCTTGATTATATCTGTGTAAAAGCCGGTCTTCCAAAAGATTCTTATAACGATGATGATACGCAATTATTAACTTTTAATGCAGCTGTTTTTGGGGAGGAATAAGAGATAAATGGAACGCAGTCTGTCGTCATTTTTTACGGAAGATATCTCAAAAAAAGCGGGATTAATTTCTATGGAGAGGAATTTTGATCCGGCTGTTACGGGAATTGAATATGATTCACGCAAGGTAAAACACGGCAATCTTTTTTTTGCTCTTCCTGGACTTCATACCGACGGAAGCCTTTATGTAAAAGACGCTGTAAAAAACGGCGCTTGTGTAATTGTCCATGAAAAAGATATAGAAGAAAAATCAGACAGCGTTATTTATATAAAAGTAAAGGACGCGCGTTTTTCGATGTCGCCTGTTTCCGCCTCTTTTTACGATTTTCCTTCGCGGAAAATGTTTGTAACAGGCGTTACGGGAACAGAAGGAAAAAGCACTACTGTCTATCTTATCTGGCAGCTATTAAGATTGATGAATAAAAAATGCGGATTTTTTTCTACTGTTCAGCATTGCCTTGGCGGTGAAGCTGTATGGAATCCTGAACATCAAACCACTCCAGAGGCGCCTGTTGTGCAAAGGCTTTTAAGCGAAATGGCGGATAACGGCTGCGAATACGCCGTAGTAGAATCAAGCTCGCACGGGCTTTCCCCAAAAACGAATAGGCTTGGCGACGTTGAGTTTTGCTCAGGCGTTTTAACAAACATTACGCATGAACATCTTGAGTTTCACGGAACATGGGAACAGTACAGGGACGACAAGGCAAATCTTTTCCGCGCTCTTAATCATTATTCACAGATAATTAATCCTCTCTTTTCCGGGCCCTTTGGAGTTGTTAACGCCGATGATAAAAGCTCTCAATTTATTATTCAGACAAACCATCACAAGACATTTACATACAGCCCGGCTGGCAGGGAAGCTGACGTCTCTCTTAAATCCATAGAAAGCAGCGCTTACGGAAACTGGTATTCTATTTTTATTCCGGCTCTTGAGGAATACATAAACATAAGGGATAAACTTCCCGGCGCTTTTAACTGCGGCAATGTTATGGCTTCCATGCTTGTTGTTTCCGGCCTTCTTGAACTTCCGTTACGTGTCATTGCGCCGTTTGTGAATCAGCTAAAGCCGGTCCGCGGAAGGATGACAGCAATTGACCTTTGGCAGCCGTTTGAAGTTTTAATCGATTACGCGCATACTCCTTCGTCTTTTTTGGCTGTTTTTCCTCCGCTGCGAACAAGGCTTAATAAGTCAGGAGGAAGGATTATAAGTTTATTCGGCTCCGCGGGAGAGCGTGACACGCAAAAGAGGGCACAGCAGGGGCAGATAGCCGCTCATTTTTCAGATGTTATAATTCTTGCGGATGAAGATCCAAGAGGCGAAGACCCTATGGATATTCTAAGGCAGATAGCGGAAGGCGTATTTGCAGATAACAGCGAAAACACGCATATTAATACAGCGCACCCGGAAATAAAAACGCAAAAAAACCATACGGACTTTAAGCAGGATGAAAATCTTTTTTTAATACCGGACAGAAAGCAGGCAATACGCAAAGCGTTATTATTGGCGCGTAACGGAGACCTTGTAATCCTCCTTGGAAAAGGACACGAGAACTCCATTATATACAAGGATTATGTGATGCCGTACGATGAAATAAGCGAAACGGAAAAAGCGCTGGGCGAACTTGGATTTAAGGATTAATAATTAAAATGAATGTATTAAGAGCAAGAGTATTGGGATTTTGCATGGGAGTCCGCCGCGCTGTAGACACAGCGGCAAGAGAAGCTCAAAACGTCTCTCCTGTTTATACATTGGGTCCTCTTATTCACAATCCAAAAGTGTTATCGGAACTAAAAGCTCTTGGAGTAAACGCGCTTGAAGCGGACAAAATCCCAAACGAGAGCGGCTGCTCGATAATAATACGAGCCCATGGAATTTCGCCTAACCTTGAAATAGCTCTTCGCGAAAAAGACGCGCATATCATAGACGCGACCTGTCCAAATGTAAAAGCAAACCAGATAAAAGCGGAAGAACTCTCCCGCGCAGGTTACTGCCTCTTTCTTGCGGGAGAAGCGAAGCACGCGGAAATTATCGCGATAAAAGGTTACGCGAAATCCAGCGACAACTCCTGGTGCGAAGTTGTTGGAAACTCAAGAGAAGCGGGAAAAGAAGCCAAGAAACTTTACAATATTAACCCTGATGTAAAAACCGCGCTTTTGGGACAGACAACAATCAGCGAAGAGGAATATAAGTCGATAGAAGATGCGATAAGACTTTTTTTCCCAAATCTTGAGGTAATACAAACCATCTGCGCCGCGACAAAAGAGAGGCAAAACGCGCTTAAAGAGCTTTTGGATCATGTACAGGCTGTAATAATTGCAGGCGGCAGAGAATCTGCCAACACTAACAGGCTTTTGGAAATCGCGATCGCAAGCGGTAAACACTGCGTCCTTACCCAAAGCGCGGATGAAATACCCGCTGAATTTTATAATTATGAAACAATTGGTTTATGCGCGGGTGCCTCCACACCTGATTCTGTTATTGATGAAATTGAAAATAAACTAAAAGGGAAATAAAATCAGGAATCTAAAAAAAAGCTGAGGGTTCCATGCTTGCTGGAAATTCCTCAGCTTATTATTTGCTTTAGCTTGATTAATTATGCTGATGCCAGCTTTCTTTTTTCTCTTTTTATCTTTTGGTTTTCCCAGAAAGTTACAAAGCCCGAAACAATAAACAATGTTGTGTAAACGCCTGAAGTCATGCCAACAAGAAGAGCAAGAGCAAAGTCTTTCATAGCTCCCGTTGTAAAGATAAACAGAGCCATTACAGCTAACATTGTTGAGGCTGTTGTAATAATAGTACGTCCGAGAATACCTGTAAGAGAAATATCGATTATATCCCTGAATGAATGATCCGGGTTAACTTTTAAATTTTCTCTTACACGGTCAAAGAAAATGATTGTATTATTTGTTGAATAGCCCAAAATCGTAAGAATAGCCGCTATGCTTAACGTTGTAAATTCCATTCTTGTCCATACCATAAAAGCAACCATTACAATGCCGTCATACATGATTGCGACTACAGCGCCGACAGCGTATTGCATTTTAAATCTTATGGTACAGTAAATTAAAATGATAAGAAGAGTAAGAGCTATAAGGATTCCCGCCTGATCTGTTAAGTCTTTGGAAAAACGCGAACCGACAAAATCGGAACGAAGAACCGCTATATTACCGTTTCCGAAACGGCTTTCCAGAGCCGAAACAATATCGCTAGATGTTATACGCCCTTCATCCTTGTCTTCTACGCGAATCATAAACAGGCGGTCTGCCGCATTGCCAAGATTCTGAACAGAGACACCCTGGCTGAAATCCGACATGGCGTCGCGCACTTCTGAAATATCTACCATCGCGCTTTGCGGATCAAGGTAGTGAATAATATAAGACACACCGCCGCTTAGTTCCGGCGTATTGCCGATAGATGTAAAAATCAACAGGTTAGAACTAACGTTTTCATCGGAAACGATTATTTCTATTTCGTCCAATTGCTGTTTAATCGCGCCTGCAATCATACCGACAGTCGCGTATTCGCTGTAGTGAAAAGTGTGCGTTCTGCTTTCTATGCCGGAACCGGATATAATAATATAAATGCCGTTTCTGTCATGCGAAAGCACCGCGCTCGACGAGCCGTTCCAGCGGATATCCAATGCGGTAGGCGCAATCTGCACTTCCTGAATTATACCTGCCTGAAAATCTACGCCGAGAGCGAACCCGTTATTTAAAATAAAACCGGAAACGCCCAGAACCACGAGAATAAATGAAATAATCGCGGTAAAAACAAAGTATTTGGAAAATCGAATTATTTTTTTCATATAGCTGCCGCCTTTGGAGCGCTTACCGTTCTTGCGGAACTACCCTGAATACGTGTTGTCCAGCTGACAGAAAGATTTCTGCTTTTAAAAACATCCGTGCCAACGTCAAAAATCAGGCGTGACACAAAAAGCGCTGTAAATACCGATGAGAAAACGCCGATCGAAAGAGCAACGGCGAATCCCCTTATTGGACCGGAACCAAGCTGCGAAAGGAAAAGAGCCGCGATAAATGTTGTAATATTCGAGTCCATAATCGCCCAGAATGCCTTTCCGAAACCGGCTTCTATAACCGCTTTCCTGGATTTTCCAAGACGCATTTCTTCCTTCATGCGTTCAAAGATAATTACGTTTGCGTCTGTCGCCATACCGATTGTAAGGATAAAACCCGCGATTGCAGGAAGCGTAAGAGTAAAACCAAGAGCGGAAAGGAAACTGAACATTATATAAAAGTTTAATAACTGCGCGACAATCGCGTTAACGCCTGCCGATCTGTAATAAACAAGCATAAAGAAGAAAACAAGCGCAATGCCTCCAAGGAGCGCATACAATCCCTGCCGGATTGTATCTTCGCCAAGAGAGGCGCCGATACTCTGCTGGCTTGCGACTTCAAGCTCTACAGGGAGCGCCGCGGTTCTTAAAACAAGAGCCAGGTTTTCGGCTTCTTCCTGATTAAATCCTGTAATTGTTCCCCTGTCACGGATACCTGTTGAAATTCTCGGGTTTGATTTAACCTTGTCGTCAAGGACGATGGCGAGAGCTCTGTCAATATTCGCGGATGTCAGCTTGTAGAAAATTTCACCGCCTTCGGCGTTTAACCGGAAAGCAATTTCCGGCTGTCCGCTCATGCTGTTGCGTTCTACTACAGCGTCTTCTATATACATACCGTCAAGACCGATTTCTCTATTAACAGCAATATACATAAGACTGCCGTCGCTGTTTTTTCTGTGTTCATCAAGACCATATCTGTCTTTTTCATAAACGCCGAGAATCATCGTGCTTGCGGGTATTATGGAAGGATTGCGAAGATTTCCAAATGAGTCAAAAGTCGTTGTGGGGTTTGCAAGATAGTAATTATAGAAAGCCTCGGTTGCATCGTAATCCTGCAGATGAAATGTAAGGCTTCCCTTTCCCATAATGATATCGTTAATTCTTTCCGGGTCTGCTGTTCCCGGGATTTCAACATAAATCTGATCGATTCCCTGACGGCGGATAACAGGTTCTGTTAAACCAAACCGGTCGATGCGGCTGTTTAAAACTTCAAGCGCTCTGTTCATGGCATCCAATCGATCTTCATCATTTAAAGTTTTTCCAAGTCTTTCTTCCAGCGAAGAAATATTCGCCTGCAGTACAATACTAAGACCGCCCGAAAGGTCAAGACCAAGTTTTACAGCATTGCGCTGCAAGTCTTTAAGAGCGAATATCTCATCGACATATCTCTGTTCGATTAATCCCTGCATTTGAATTTTTGATATGCCGGAAAAAGCCCTTAAAACTGTCTGCGCTGTCCATGTATCGGGAAGCGGTCTTTTTCTTTGATCAAGCTGACTTCTTGCAATTGGGATTAAAAATTCCAAATCGCTAGGAAGAGGCTCATCCTCAAGAGCGGCATCAATAAGACGCTGCATATCCGCCTGAGCGGTTTGAGTTGAATTTGCTTTTATCTGCTGTCTTGTAACAAGCGCGTTTGCCTGCTGTTCCTTGGGAAGGAAAAAGTACCAGCGAACCGTTGGCCACAGGAATAAAAAACATACTCCCAGAACCGCCAATAAAATAAAAAATCGGTAGCGTTTACTCATATTTACTCTCCAGATTCAGAAGACTGCCCGGAAGAGTCATCCTTCTCCTCGTTCTTTTCTTCGGATTTGTCATCTTTTCCCTGAGTAACAACGCTGGAAATAGCGCTGCGCAGGAACTCAAGTTTGACATTATCGTCTGCTTTTAAAATAACGGTTGTCTCTTTTACGCTTTGAATAGTTCCGTATAGACCTCCGATTGTTACTACTCTGTCGCCTTTTTTTAAAGCGGTAATCATTTTTTCGGTTTCTTTGCGTTTCTTGTTCTGCGGCCTTATTATAAGGAAGTAAAAAATGGCAATTACAGCAACAAAGGGTAAAAAAGCTCCAAAAACGTCCGCCGAACCAGCTTCCGCCCCCGCTGCCGGAGCCATAAGTAATGGAAGAATAAAATCATTCATGAAAAACATCCTTGATTAAGAGAATTTAACAGCACTTTAGCAAAAAAAAGGAATATAATCAAGTGGTAAAAACGGGCATTTTCCGCCGGTTTTCATTAAAATTTCCAGGCTAAACCGATGCGGGGCCTTAATAAGGCTGAATTTAACCCGGAAACATAATAAGCGCCGTCAATACCAAGGTCAAGATAGAGGATATCATGAATTTGATTTAAAAATGAAAAGCCAATGTTCAGGCTTAAAGCAAAATCATCATCCGGCTCGTAATTTCCGCTGCTTGTAACTGATGTAAAACCGCAGCCTGCCCGCATTGTAAAAATATTTTTTCTGTAATTGAATCTTCTTTGAAAAACAACATTAAAATTACAATCGATTATTAAAGCGCCGTCCTGGGCATTATTAAAACCGTCAATAAGTTTGTCATAACCTAACCTGAATGACACGGCGGGATTTATCATATAAACCGATCCTTCAAATTCAATTCCGCCGTTAATGCCGCCCAAATAAGAAGAGACCGCTTCTACACCCAATGAATACCCCGGTATAAAAAGATTCGCGCCGAACAAATCATTTAGTTCACCAAAAACCGGTATAGCGGGTTTCCATGCCATTTTAAAAAATATATCAAGAGGTTTTTTATATCTTACGCCAAACCTGCCTGCTTTGGTATCCAGCCCGCCGGGATTTAATACATAGATATCATAAGATCCTTCCGTTAATCTGAACGTATCGAATTCAAGAACTGCTCTTCTGTTATTAAATATGGAAATTTTAACGGGATATAACTGTTTAAATCCGTCAGTTAAATAAATTTCTGATTCTCTTAACAGATTGATTCCATCAATGTACAGTATCCTGTCATGAAATTGATCTAGATTAAAGTTTTCGGGCAGGAACCTGATTATTTTAGGCTCATAAGCGGCGAGAACTTCGAACGATCTCCATTCAGACGCATCTCCCCTGCGGTTAAGAAAATCAAACGGCGTTACTACAAAACGGTATCTGCCCGGAGGCAAAGAAACGTCAAGATAAATATTTTCTGTTGTGTGAGTTTGAAAGGTGCGAAAACCTTCATTATAACGCTGGATTACCGCTTCATAATTTAAAGCATTCTCGTCTTTTTCCCAGACAAGCCGCTGAAAAATTTTTATTTCTCCAAAACTTTTATCAATGAAAAATCCCGGAACAAGTTCTTCATCCTGCGCGTAAACAATAGAAGATATTGAGAATACTGCAATAAAAAAAATAAGTAAATATTTATTCAATACCATATAAAATCCCCATATCTCTTGTGCGCACGCGTCCGGGACGCTGGAAATCAATATCAAATGTATTTTCGCCGGGTTTTCCGCGCCTGATTATTCTGTCGTTATTGTCATAAGCGACAGCTTCAATCTGCCAGATATAATTTCCGCTATCGGGAAATCTTGAAATATCAAAGCTGTATCCCAATTCATTTTCTGTTTCAGTTTGAAAAATTTGCTGACGTCTCGGGAAAACATCTCTGTATATTGTAAGAATATATGAATTCGCGCCTTCGACGCTCTGCCAGCTAAAATCAATCGTTCTTTGCCGGCGCAATTCATCTCTGCCGATACTGTGACCTGTCTGCGGAATCATGTTTTCCGGAGTGTCGAGAAGCGGAACAGGCATAGGCGTTTGCCGCATTGTCTGATCAGCTTGCGGCTGTACAGGCGCCTGTTCAGGTGCCTGTACAGGTGCCTGTTCAGGCAGTACTGGCGAAGGCACAGGCGGCGGCGAAGGAGGCTGGACTTGCGGCGG
>JGI24695J34938_10000777_pt1 | contig 29893 bp, 27 predicted proteins | sample TergutCo191P3_FD_34938 | JGI IMG/M metagenome (IMG submission 34938)
CGCTTCTAACTGGGTACCTTGAAAATATCGGGATGGATGTGGCATGGCGAATTCCCACGGGCGATGAATCTTACGGGCTTTCGCTTGACGCTGTCGAGGATTTCGCGGCTAAGGACGGCACTTTGATTATTACTGTCGACTGCGGAATCTCGCGTTTTACGGAAATTAAAAGGGCGAATGAATTAAATATCGATGTGATTGTAACGGATCATCATGAGCCTCAGGAGGAACTTCCCGAGGCGTTTGTTATCATCAATCCTAAAATGAAGGACTCGGCATATCCTTTCCGCAATCTCGCGGGCTGCGGCGTGGCGTTCAAGCTTGTATGCGCTCTTCGTTTTGCGCAAAAGAGCGAGCTTTACGGACAGCAGATTTGCCTTTTAAACACAAGGCCTGTTAATGACGCGTGGATTATCGAAATCGCGAAAATGCGGAACCTCCATGTGTATGATACATTATCCGAAACTATTATTCCGGGAATGATTTCGATCGGCGGGACGCGGCTTCCTTCGTTTCTGGAAGGGCAGCATATTCTTTGCTGGGACGCGGCGCTTCATAAGCAGACATTTACAAAGCTTTTCGGCAAGGGCGTCGAAATCGGATTAATGGATATCGCTCCGCAGATTGGCAAGGAGATTCCGCAGACTAACGGCATAAGTCTTTTGCGCATAAAAGAGCTTTCAAAAATCGCCAAGTACTCCGAAAAGGAACTAACTGAGCTTGATGTTTTGGTGAATCTTTTTACATCTTACGCAAGGCTGTGCGGGAAAAATTCCGCCGATACTGAGAGTGAATACGCTGACCTTCAGCTTGCGGCTCTTGGAACAATCGCCGACATTATGCCTATTGTCGATGAAAACAGAATCATTGTCCGGAGGGGACTTGAGTCTCTGGAAAAAAAACCGAGGCCCGGTCTTTTACAGCTTTTGCAAAAACTTGATTTAGCCGGCAAACATTTTGACGCGAAAGATATTTCATGGAAATTATGTCCGGCAATTAACGCAGCAAGGCGGATGGGATGCGCGCAGACAGCGGCGGCGCTCTTTTTTGAAAAAGACCTGTTTAAAAGAGAAACGCTTGCCGGTCAGCTTGCGTCAATGAACGAAAAAAGAAAAGACCTTGAAGAAGACACATGGGCTGTTGTTGAGTCTATGGCATACAAAAATTTTGATGAGTATGATCAAAAGCTGACGCTTGTTTATGATGAAAAAATAAACAAAGGCGTTACCGGTCTTATGGCGCAGCGCGCTGTCAGGTGTTTTAACGTTCCTTCGATTGCGATTTCTGTCGGCAATGATATCTGCACAGGTTCTATCCGCTCGGCAAGAGGCTACAATATCGGCGCTCTAATCGAACAATGCGGCGATCTTTTTATTGACGCCGGAGGCCACAAAGCGGCAGGCGGCTTCAGTATGTATATGAAAAACTGGAACGCTTTTTTGGATCGCATAAAAGAAATAACATCTTTTATTGAATTTGATAATTTGCAAGATGAGTCGATCATTCAGATTGACGCGGAACTCCCTCATGAATATCTTTCGCCGGATATTTTAAAACTTGTGGACAGGTTCGAGCCATACGGACACGAAAACGAGCAGCTTGTTTTTATGACAAAAAAAATAACCGTTAAGGATATCAATCTTATCGGAAAACCGGAAGCCAAACATGTAAAAATGACACTCGACGCCGGAAAATATAAATGGCCTGCTCTGTACTGGCAGAGCGCGGGACGCGTGATTAACGGAGAGTTCAATATTAACGATAAAGTTGATATCGCCTTCAATCTGAACCGCGATTATTTTAAAGGAAACGAGATTCCGCAAATTCTGATAATGGATTTGAAAAAAAGCGAAAACATGACGGCTCAATAGATTCATCGTTATAATAAAGGAGTTTTTATATGTTCAGACGATTAGTTGTTTTTCTTTTAACTGTTTTTATATTTACGGGCGCTGCTTCCGCGCAGGTAAGGCACACAATCATACCGGAATCTCCGCAGCCAGGCGATCCGGTAACAGTAGCCATTAATACATCATTTACAGAAGCTTTATTGCTTGTTAACGGAACGCAGGTTTCAAGAGCTCAAAGTTTTTCTATACCTTCGGAACACGGACAGCAGGGGTTCACTGCGGCGATAATCGCGGTTCCTTCAACAGTAGAAAGATTAAACGCTGTTATCAGATTAAATAATAGGGGTAGTTTAGTTAAGGAGATTCCTATTACATTAACTCCCAAAGAATTCCGAACCGAAGATCTTTATCTGACTCCCGCGATGGTAAGCATTGTAACCGATCCGAATCCTCAAATACAGGTCGAAAGAGATCGTTTCTGGCAGATAATTATGACTTTTGGAAATCAGGTTTATCATGCAGGCCGTTTTATAATTCCTGTAGATTCTACAAGAAGGACAAGTATATTCGGCGCGCGGCGCGTTAATATTTATCCCGAAGGATGGCGATCAGTCGATATTCACGCGGGCGTTGATTTCGGTTCGCCTTCCGCGCAGCGATCCATTCACCAAATGGAAGTGCATGCCTGCGGAAGAGGACTGGTAGTGCTCGCAAGAATGAGGATAATGTCAGGTAATTCCGTAATAATTGAACACGCTCCCGGTGTTTATTCCATATATTACCATTTGGATAGTATCTCCGCGCAGGAGGGGACGATAGTAGAAATGGGAACTGTCATCGGCCGCGTCGGTTCGACCGGTTACTCTACCGGATCTCATCTGCATTGGGAATTGAGGGTTGGCGGCGAGAACACAGATCCGGACGCTTTTGTGGAACGTCCGATTCTTGACAAAGAGCTTATTATCAGTAAAATCTATAATAGCAATATTCAGGCATTGAATTTTAAACTGCCATATTAAATAAAAAATTATGTTTACCTGCGGGGAAAGGAGGTGATTTAATTGGCGCATATTACAGTTGATGACAACGAGATGCTAGAAAAAGCTATTAAACGTTTTAAACGAATGGTAGAAAAAGAAGGCATTATACGCGAGTTTAAAAAACGGGAATACTATGAAAAACCTTCGACTATCCTTAACAGGAAAAAGAAAGCTAACGCAAGAAAATTGATGAAGAGAAACCGTAAGGGTAAAGGTGAATATTAACAAATCTAAAATATTTGTATTTTTCCTGACAGTAATGATTTTATCCGCATGTACAACAACTCCGGTAATCTCCGCGGCTGATGATTTTCCTTTAATTTTTTCCGCAGTCGAAAATATAAGTCCTAGGTGGCGTCATTATGCCGCCGGTGTGGATTTTTTGCATGGAAGAATTGAATCTCCCCGGCTGGAATTTTGGGCGCTGAAAATAGATCTTAACGCGGAAAATGTCGCCGTTGTTGTAAGAGCAGGCGCGGCAAACAGCGGTTCAGGCGGCGCTTTCAGCACGAAAGTGTCAAGCTTTGTGCGTGATAATAATCTTATTGCGGGAATTAACGCTACTCCATTTGATGTTAACACAACTAAAGAAGGCGAATCAATCAGAAATCTGGGCGTAATTATTTCTGGCGGCGTTCTGCTTTCTAATATTATTCCGCAGTATGACGCGCTTGTAATTTATAACAGTTTTTCACAGTCCGAAAATGAAAATGAACCGCCGATTATGATTAAAAGGGCGGCCATAGTAAGACAGTCATCAATTCAAATGGCAGATAACATTGAAAACGCGATCGGCGGGTTTTTTCAGATATTAACAGGCGGAGTCCCCGCCCAAAGAACAATGTCAAACGATGCAAGGCATCCGCGGAGCGCCGCCGGTGTTTCAGATAACGGAGAGTATCTTTATTTACTGGCGATTGACGGCAGAAGGGCAGGAAGCGTCGGCAGCACCGAAAGAGAAACCGCCGTTCTTTTGCAAAGGCTCGGCTGCCGTGACGGAATAAACTTTGACGGCGGCGGCTCAACAGCGCTTGCTATGCGCAATTCAGGCGGAAATGTCCGAACAGTAAATACGCCGGTTCATCAATTTTTTCCGGGGCAGGAACGCGCTGTCGCGGGGTGTATCGGAATCAAAGCGGAGTGATTAATCCTTCCAGGGGAAAATAAAATTTCTGAAAGTCCGCGTGCCTGTTCTTTCGCGTTCTTCGATTAAAAGAGCGTCCCAGGGAATTTTGCGGCGGTTTTCTCCGGGGTTGGCTTCGATCCAGTCGTATTTTAAAAGCCGAAGACGGAGCGCTTCATCAATATACAATAAGACTCCTACCGGGCCCGGAAACATAAAAGCAAAAAAGACAGAAAGAACAAGCGCGACAGCGTTATTCAAAATTAAAAATATCGAGAGGCCTGTATTGTCAAAAGCGATAAGCATACATTTTTTTAACGCTTTTCTTATGCTCGGAGTGAGCCGCGCGATCACTGTAAAGAAATATTGTATCGAAAGAACCGCGAAAACCGCTGTCCAGAAAATTATCGCCGCCAGTGCGACGCCAAGAAGAGGAGATTCCATATCAAGATAAAACGGAATTACAAGCGTAACAATAAGAAAAATAATAAAAACAACAAGTCCTAAAATAAGTCCGGCAGGCCATGCTTTTTTAAATGAATGTAAAAACTCTTTAAAAGTAAATGAGCCGTAATCTGAAATTGGCTTTATCGTAAGCCCTGCGGCGGAAAGATAGACAGTACAGCAAAGAATTCCAAGCGCGGTTAAAAAAATTTCCAGCGGAAGTGATTCAACAAATAAAGCTCCAAGTCTTGGCAGAAAAATCGGAATTGCGGTACAGGCGAAAAATCCCAGATTAAGGATGACAATCTTAAACAGGTTATCCCATAAATCATAAAATGTTTTCTTTATAAGGAAGCCGATCATATCCTTATAGTACCGGTGTGCCGGCAATTAATCAATAGCGCGTTATGTAAACAAAGCAAATATATCGTGTGCACATTTAATATTTGATTTAGTTGTATATCGCTATTAATACCTGTATAATTTTTTCAGGAGCGAAAAATGATTGTTATGAAATTCGGAGGAAGCTCCGTAGCGGACGCTGCCCGTATTCGTCATATAGCGGCCATTGTTAAAACTCAGCTTGTAAAAAAACCTGTGCTTGTTCTCTCCGCGATGGGAGATACAACCGATCATCTTCTGGAAGCCGGCGATTTAGCTCTGAACGAAGGAAAGGTGCAAATTAAACATGTTGAGAAACTTCATCAGGAAACAATGAAAGGTTTAAAATTGCCGGTTCAAAAAGATGTGACAGATCTGATGAATGAACTTACGCGTTTATTGTCAGGCATCGCGCTTATCAGAGAATTATCTCCGCGCACAAAAGATTATCTTGTTTCGTTCGGAGAGCGGATTTCTGTGCGTATCGCCGCGGCGTATCTTAAATCTATTAATATGAACGCAAGAGCTTTTGACGCGTGGGAAATCGGTTTTCTTTCAAATTCAAATTTTATTCACGCGGAAATATTAAAAGAAAGCTGGGATTTAATTCCTCAGAAAATTAATCAACAGATAAACGGAAATGTTCTTCCTGTTGTCACAGGTTTTCTCGCGAAAGATGAAAACGGCAGCGTCACAACGCTTGGAAGGGGCGGCTCAGATCTTACAGCGACGATGATCGCAGCGGCGTGCAAAGCCGATGAAGTTCAGGTGTGGAAGGATGTAGACGGCATTCTCACGGCGGATCCAAGAATTGTGAATAACACAAGACCTGTTCAAAATGTTACTTACGAGGAAGCCGCGGAGCTTGCCTACTTCGGCGCTCAGGTGCTTCATCCCCGCGCGATGCAGCCGTGCATGAAAACAGGGACTCCTGTTCTTGTGAAAAATTCTTATAACGTTGACGCTCCCGGCACGCGGATCGGCAACGCCGTACCGGGGCAGAAAAAGAGTCCTCCTGTCCGCGCCATTACTTCCAAGAGCAATATAATATTAGTTGATATAGTATCGACAAGAATGCTCGGGCAGCATGGTTTTCTTTCGGAAGTATTTTCTATTTTCGCAAGGCATAATGTTTCTGTTGATATGGTGGCGACAAGCGAAGTGTCTGTTTCTCTCACTCTTGATAATACTTACGATCTTGGCGAGATAAAAAAAGAATTGAATAAAATCGCGAGCGTTGAAATTAAAACCGGAAACGCGATTGTTTCGATTATTGGAAACGTTAAACGATCGTCGGAGATTCTCGCGCGCGCTTTTAAAATTTGTCAGCTTATCGGCGTTACTGTGCAAATGGTATCTCAGGGGGCGAGCAAGGTAAACATTAGTTTTATTGTGAATGACAGCGAAGCTGAGGAAGTTGTAAAAGCGCTGCACATGGATTTCTTTTCCGCGCAGGTAAAATAAAAATTTTTAAAAGGCAAAAAGAAGGAATAAAACCGTATGAATATTGCGTTAATCGGCTACGGCAGGATGGGAAAGATGATTGAGCAGATCGCCTGCTCGCAGGGGCATAATGTCAATGTGATTGTTGATCCGCTTGTTGATTCTTCTTCTGACGGAAAAAAATTTTTTAAATCAATCGCGCAGGCTGATTTTAATTTAGTTGACGCCGCTATTGAATTTACTCAGCCTGATAAAGCCGCGGAAAATATTATCGCCCTTTCCGAAAAAAAAATTCCGGCTGTCGTAGGAACGACTGGCTGGTTTGATCGTCTGAATGAAGTAAGCGACGCTGTAAAAGGCGCGGACAGCTCTTTATTATGGGCGTCAAATTTTTCTATTGGGGTGAATATGTTTTACCGCATTGCATGGTACGCGGCTGAGCTTGCGAATAATTTTTCCGAGTACGATGCAGGCGGCTTTGAGTCTCATCATAATAAAAAAATGGACAGTCCTTCGGGAACCGCGAGGACGCTTGCCGAAGGCGTTCTCTTAAGACTGGAAAGAAAAAATAAAATTGTTTACGAAACATTGAACAAGAGACCTGAGACAGACGAGCTTCATTTTCCCAGTCTTAGAATTGGAAGCGTTCCCGGCACTCACAGCTTGTTTTTTGATTCTTTGGCGGATACAATTGAGATCACTCATTCTGCGCGAAACCGCGAAGGCTTTGCTTCAGGCGCATTGCGAGCGGCTCAATGGCTCACTGAGAAAGAACGCAAAGGCGTTTTTACAATTGATGACATGATGAAGGATTTATTTAAGGAGAAATAAAACATGATTGAATTCCGCGGTGCGTTTACCGCGCTTATTACGCCGATGAAAGATTCGGGCGAAGTTGATTATGATGGTTTCCGAAGGCTTGTGCAGTTTCAGATAACGGAAGGAATCGACGGAATTGTTCCTCTTGGAACAACGGGAGAAAATCCTACGCTTGACGCTGATGAAGAAGATGAGATTGTTGAAATAGCGGTGAAAGAATCCGCCGGGAAAATAAAGGTTATTGTCGGCGCAGGTTCCAATGACACAAGGCACATGGTTAAGTACGTTGAACGCGCTAAAAAATTCGGCGCTGACGCGGCGCTTGTTGTAACTCCTTATTATAACAAACCTAACGACGACGGAATGCTCCGGCATTTTGAAGCCGCCGCGAATGTGGGAATACCAATCATTGTTTACAATATCGCCTCCCGCACTGGAAAAAATATTCCCACGCCGCTGATGGAAAAGATCGCACAGTTTAAAAATATCGCAGGCGTAAAAGAATCATCAGGCGACATAAACCAAATGGGCGATGTTATCAGGGATATCGCGATGCCGAAAAAAAACAGCGCGGATAAATTTTATGTTATTTCAGGCGATGATTCATTCACGCTTCCTTTAATCAGCATGGGCGGAGACGGGGTTATCTCTGTTGTCTCAAATCTGCTTCCGGCAAAAGTTAAAGCTCTGACAAAAGCCGCATTGGAAGGCAGATTCGAAGAAGCCCGCGCGATTCATTACGAGCTGCTTCCGTTTATGAAAGCCGCTTTTGTGGAAACAAACCCAGTGCCGATAAAAAAAGCTCTTTCATGGGCAGGACTCCCCGCAGGTCCCGCGCGGCTTCCGTTAGGTAAAATGTCAGCAGCAAACGAAGCTATTTTAAAAAAGACAATGACTGACATGGGGATTTTAAAGTAAAATAAAATTGAAAAATTAATAATACTGAGTTTTTTAAAGCACGTTTAGTTTTGAAAAATTACCAGCCGTGTTATCTGACAACTCTGCGTTAAACACTCTATATCTTCTTTCATGCATCTTTCTATGTTTGACTATCGCGCGCATTCTTTGTCATGTCCTGTTAGTATATCAAGTCCATGTTTTAAATCATCAAAAATAAATTCAAGGTTTTCGCGCACTGCCTTTGGGCTTCCCGGAAGATTGACGATAAGAGTGCGTTCTCTGATTGCGGCGGCAGCTCTGCTTAACATCGTTCGTTTGGTTACATTCATACTTGCCGCGCGCATTGCTTCGGCGATTCCCGGAACCAATTTGTGCGCTACCGCAATTGTCGCTTCGGGCATACAGTCGCGCGGAGAGAAACCTGTGCCGCCTGTAGTAAGGATCAAATCGGCAAGAGAGTTATCGCAGATGCGTTTTAATTCATCTTCAAGCGCGTCCTGATCGTCGTTAAGCAGAGTGTAGCCAGCTTCAACATAAACGGCGTTATCTGCACACTGCGTTTGTGTAAATTGCTCTGGCTGTGCACATTGATTTATCTGCGTACACTGCTTTGGCTGTATATATTGCGTGAGCTGAGTAACTTCCCTGATAACCTGGCTGCTTTTATCTTCGCGTTCGCCCGCGAAGCTTTTGTCGCTCGCCGTAATAATCCAGATACGGTATAAAGCTTTCTTGCGAATATTTATTTCATCGCCCGTATTTATTATTCCGCCTCTTGTGACTCGCGCGAAAACGCCTTCACGCGGCATGATGCAGTCTCCCATTACATTATAAATCGCGCAGCGGCTGTGACATTCTTTTCCTATCTGAGTGATTTCAAGAACGGCGGCTTTTTCATTGCCGCATTCAAGAAAAGTTCCGACAGGAAGACTTTTAAAATCTATGTTATCTGCAATAATATTTTCGCCGAAATCGCCGAATTCAACCTTTGCGCCTTTTTTGCGGAAGTCTTCGATCTTTTCATATGAAAGCAGACTCACCTGCCTGTGCCATTGCCCGGTGTGAGCGTCGCCTGATAATCCGTGACCTGCTATTAACTCCGCGCTTCCGATATTGCGTTTTGGAGTGCCTTTTTCGGAGCTGGTGCATACCGCCAAAATTTTTCCCATATTGATATTATAACATACTATTTATTCGTGGCGAGGGCTTAATACCTTGTCTCTTTATGGCGGGGCTGTTAATTTAACCGCCGATTTTATACATGCCTTCGCTGTGCTGTTTTTGTTCGCTGTAAATACCTGAAAATGTATGAAAACGAGGCTTTTTTGTTATTGCTTCCGTGATTGCGCGCGCGATTTCATCATCATCTTTGCCCGCGGTTATTAATTCTTTAAGATCAAGCCCAGCTGAATCTGACAGGCATAATTTCAGAAAGCCAGTAGACGTTAAACGCAATCGATTGCAGCTTCCGCAAAAACCGTGGGTCACAGCGTTAATAAAACCGATTTTTCCTTTAAAGCCGGCAAGGCTGTAATACACCGCAGGACCGTTCCCATTAATTTCATAATACGGAGTCAGAGTTCCGAAAATTTTTTCTATTAATTCCGCTGTTTCCTTTCCGGAAACCGGCAAAAGATTTGAAGCGCAGCCGACAGGCATAAGTTCAATAAAACGAATTAAAATATTTTTTTCTTTAGCTAAAGACGCAAGTAAAATTATTTCATTTTCATTAATGCCGCGTACTGGAACGCAGTTTATTTTTACGGAAATTTGATATTTCAAAAGACGATCAATTGCAGGAAGAATAATATCAGGCGGCGCGGAATTCTTCGTTATGTGATGATTCAAATCACAGCGTGTTATTAGTTTATATTTTTCATTCGAAATAGAATCAAGACTGATATTGATTAAATCAGGCAGTATCGCTCCTGTTGATACGGCTTTATCAAGATATGCGTCTAAAAGGATTCCGTTAGTTGTAAGAGTAACATTCTCAATTCCCGGCATTGACTTTAATTCATTTAAAAACGATGATACTCCGCGCCTTAAAAGCGGCTCTCCTCCCGTTACTCTGATTTTTTTTATTCCTAATAAAGAAAATATTTTAACAATTCTGATTATTTGCTCAAAAGTAAGAATATTATCATGCGGTTTCCACTCAACACCCTCAGACGGCATGCAGTAAATACATCTTAGATTGCAGCGATCAGTTATTGAAATTCGCAGATAATCAAGAACCCTGCCATATGAATCTATTAATTCATTTTTCATTTTTCCGCCGTTAACTATTCATTAATAATATGTCCCGAGTTTCCTCCGCTTTTTTCGCAGAGTCTGATATTGTTAATCGACATTTTCTTATCTAGCGCTTTGCACATATCGTAAATTGTTAAAAGCGCCGAAGACACGCCGGTAAGCGCTTCCATCTCGGCTCCGGTTTTTCCTGAAAGTTTTATTTCACAGGCGGCTTCTATTTCATTTTTTTCTTTATTGATTAAAAAATCTATTGTGCATTTGTCAAAATTTAAAGAATGGCATAACGGGATTAATTCGGCGCATTTTTTCGCCGCCATAATTCCTCCGATACGGGCGACACCAAGCACATCGCCTTTTTTCGCGGTGCCGCTAAGAACAGCGTTCATTGCTTCCCCGTTCATGGAGATGATTCCTTTTGCGATCGCCAAGCGGGATGTAATTTCTTTATGCGAAACATCAACCATGATCGCGCTGCCGCGGCTGTCAAAATGATTAAAATCCGCCATAATATGCCTCCGTTAATTAGTTTCCAAGTAAGCATTTTAATAATGTGTCCGCATTATGGACAAACTCTAATTAATTGTTATAACTTCTCCGGCTCTGTTCCACGTATACGCATTAAGCGGCTGACCAAGTTCATTTAATTTTTCATGGAACTCAGGGCTTTTCAGAATATCAATAAAAATTTCCATTTCATGAGTGTTAAGCGAATCGGAAAAAACCGCGAAGTCATATTCTTCTTCACCTAACGGAATAAAATCAAGATCAAAAGCTTTCGCGGCGGAAGCAATACCCATTCCCGCATCGGCGCTCGCGCTGTGTACAGCGGCGGCTACAGCCATGTGGGTGACTGCTTCTCTTTCATATCCGTTTATATTTTTTGGATCGATGCCTTCCTTTTTTAACAAATAATCCAAAAAAAGGCGTGTTCCCGCTCCGCGCTGACGGTTAATAAAACTGCATCCGCGTAAGTCCGCGATCGATTTAATCCCAAGCGGATTCCCCTTTTGAATGATAAGCCCTTGAATTCTTCCAACACCTTTAATCAGGCAGACATCTCTTTTTTGATCGTTATTTATATTTCCTAATTCGTTTAAACTATCATTAACACAGGAATTATTTAAAAATTTTTTAATCCAGTTGATGTTATAATCTCCTGTTACTTCATCAAGAAGATGGACAGGAGCAATGTGACATTCACCGCGTTTAAGAGCTGTGAGTCCTGCCATGCTTCCCACATGGGAGCTTGCAAGAGAAACATATTTGTTTTTTAACGCATTACTTTTTTCCGTTACGTTAGACGCCATCATATCCGCGATAACATCAAGAATAAGATCGTGGCTGCCGACTGCGACAAGCGTATGATCTATTTCTTCCAAAGAACGGTAGAGTTCAACTTCTGCGATTTCGCCTGCTTCAATGCCTTCGCTTTGCTGATCGATAACGCAAAAACCGTCGGCTCTGACAAGGGACATCGCCGCGCCTGCGCCTCTTGCGAGGGGAGAAACAACAAGCCTGCCGTTTACGCGCCCCGCCTTTATTCGCACATACTCGCGGTGTTTTAAAGAAGAAACAATCCTCCTTGAAACAACTGCTTCTGTTTTTGTTATGGATTTTTCCCCGCTTCCGGTAAGCACGGACAGCACAGGCGAAACAAATGTTTCATAAGCAAGATACGCTGACACAGGATAACCCGGAGTGCCGATTACAGGTTTATTGTTAACCTTTGCGAGAATCACAGGCTTACCCGGCTTCATAGCGACACCATGAACAATCACCTCTCCGATTTCGCGTAACACCTGAACAGTGAAATCTTCGGTGCCTGCGCTTGAACCTGCGTTAATTATCACAATGTCAAACTCATCAGCCGCTTTTAATATTTTTTCTTTTAAAAGATCGTAGTTATCCGGCACAGGAGCGAAACGAACCGGAATTCCTCCGTTTTGTTTTATCTGCGCTTCAAACATTCGTGTGTTGGATTCAATGATTGCTCCGATTTTTTGCGAAGGATCATTATTAACATCATTGTTTATAACGTCTGACATTTCGATTATTTCCGTTCCGGTCGGAAAAATTGCAACTTTAGGTTTTGAAAATACTTCCAAGCTTGTTATACCGCCGGAAAATAAAACGCCGATATCGATAGGACGGATTTTATGGCGGCTTGGAATTATCATCTCACCNGCGGTTATATCCTCGCCTATAGGACGGATGTGCTGCCATGCGTGAGCGCTTTCTAAAATTTTTACATCATCGCTTTCTTCTATCTGAATTAAATCTTCCGCCATAATCACAGCGTCGAACGGATGGTAAACAGGATCGCCTGTGTCTACAATTATAAAATCCTCTACGGCTTTTAAAACTAGCGGATTTGATTCACGGGCGCCGATAGTCGAAGCGGCTTTTACCGCGATTCCGTCCATTGCCGCTGCGTTATACATTGGGGAGCTTAGACACGCGTAGACTGCGCGGGATGTTATGCGATCTAAACTGTTTTCCGCAGGGATATTTTCAAATTTCGGATTAAGACATCCGTCAAGCGAGGAAAAATATTTTAAGAGGGCTTCTTCGACAGGGATATTACTCAGATATAAATTACGTTTTGCCATTTTTATTTATTATTCGAAAACTTCGGACTCGAACCTATGGTTCGCCGGTTCGGTATTTCGAACAGCTTCCTTGATTTAATTATAACAGAAATACAAAAACCTGTTCGTCTTTTTTTAAACCTTCTTTATTATGATCGATTTCGATATATCCGTCAGCGCGGGTCAATACCGAGATCATTCCGGCTTTTCCGAATACAGGCTGCGCGAAAATTTCATCGTTTTCATTTTTTAAAATAACCGGAAGGCATGTTGTTTTCCCCGGAGATCCCGGAACATTGCATGAAATTCGCGCTGTAATAAATGTTGATCGTTGAATTTCCGGAGAAATTAATTGTTTATAGAGATTCTTGAAAATAAGCGTAAAAATCATCATTGCCGAAACAGGATGTCCGGGGAGACCTGCGAACAATGTTTTACTATCCTTATCCCAGCCGAGTATTGTAGGTTTTCCGGGCTTTACCGCAAGACCGTGAGTAAACACTCCGGGTTTTGCGATCCTGTTAATTACCCGCTCTGTAAAGTCTTTTTCTCCCTGCGAGCTTCCTCCGGAGATTATTACAATGTCGCATAACGAGGCGGCGTCCCTGACAGCCGTTTCCAGTTTCGTTTCATCATCCGCTATCATCTGGGAGGAGATTACATTATAGCCGCTTTTTACAGCAAGTGATTTTATCAGCATTGTGTTAATATCGCGGATTTGCCCGGGCGCTGGATCACAATCAGGCTTGACAAGCTCGTCGCCTGTAGAAAAAATGCTTAGAGTAAGCGGCGTGAAAATATTTACGTTTGTTATTCCAGCCGCGCAAAGAGCGCCGATCTCCTGCGGACGGATAGTTTTTCCTTTTTCTAATAGAAGATTTCCTTTTTTAAAATCCTCTCCTATTTCAGCGGTTCCTGCTCCCGGCGGGACAGCTTCGTTAATCGAAATTATATTTCCCGCGGCATCGCAGTATTCAATCATCACGACAGCGTCAGCTCCTTCAGGAAGCATTCCGCCTGTGGGCACATAAGCGCATTCGCCGTCAACAATCGAAAAGTCCGCCGCTTTTCCCATATGCACAGAACCTGTGAGCGTTAAAAAAACCGGAAATCCTTCCGCCGCGCCCATAGTGTTACTTGCAATTACTGCGTACCCGTCTAAAGTTGAACGGCGGAATGAAGGAATATCACATGATGAGTAAATATCCTCTGCGAGTATTTGATCAAGTGTTTCATCTAACGGGACATTTTTTATTTTTTTGGGCCATGAAATATGATTTAATATTTTTTCGCGGGCTTGTTGAATTGTATCGACAGTAAGGAGCTTCATCGGTTCTACCCGTCGTAAGATCGAAGATATTTTCCTAAGTGAGGATTTGCGCTGCCTGAAAATATTTCCTGAACATTTCCTTCGATTTCCATTTTTCCATCATACATGAAAAAAACAGAATCACATATACGCCTGATATGAGGCATCTGGTGACTGATTATAATCCATGTCGATTTTTCCCTCTCCTGTTCCTCTTTGATTGTTTTTTCAAAATAATCCAGGGAATCCATGTCCATCGCGGTCATTGCCTCGTCGGCGATAATTAATTTAGGTTTGAATATAATCGCGCGCAGGAATGCGAGTTTCTGCTGTTCGCCTCCGGATAAACTTTTTGCTTTTTGTTTTGAGCGGCTGGAGAAATTCATTTTGCTTAAGAAAAGGGCTGTGGTATATGAATCAGGTTTTATTCCCCGTACCTGAAGAGGATACATTAAATTGTTATAAACAGTATCATCCATCATGTAAGGTTTGCGCGAAAGAAAAGTGATATCTTTATCGGTTAATCCTTCGCTGTCAATCTTTCCTTCGTCGGGAAAAAGAAGCCCTGCCATTATTTTCGCGAGAGTTGATTTTCCTGAACCGTTAGGTCCGATAAGCCCGTAAATTCCGGGTTTAGAAATTGTAAGTTCATCAATTTCCAGAAAAAAATCACCTAATTTTTTTTTAATTCCTGTCAGCCGCATTAAAAATTTTCCTCGCTCCTTTCATTCCTGCGGAGAAGATCGGAGAGCGACTGAAGCGTAAACGCGATGACGAGTAACAGGATGCCGAGCGTGATGCCCTGGCTGAAATCTCCCATGCTGCGGAGCATTGTAATCGCTGTCGTCATTGTTCTTGTTTTCCCCTGTATGTTACCGCCGACAATCATCACAGCGCCGACTTCGCTGATTGCGCGGCTGAAAGCGGTTACGACAGAGAAATAAAATTCACCTTTCATCTCTCTTAAAAAAAGAAGCTGCGTTTGAAATTTTCCCGCGCCCATAATTTTTGCGAACATTCTGATGCCGGGAGCTGAGCGGACAGCGTAAGTGTAAACCATTCCGGTGATGATCGGAGTGATAAGAACTACCTGCGCGATTACCATCGCTTCGACTGTAAAAAGAATTCCGATAAAACCAAGCGGCCCCTGGCGCATAAGTATAAGATAAACAATTAATCCTGCGACAACAGGAGGCATTCCCATAAGCGTCCGGCATATCCTGACTACAATTCTTTTTCCGGGGAATTGATGTTTTTCTAAAAGAAGCCCAAGAATTGTTCCTAGAAATGTTGATATTAATGTTGAAAAAAAGGACATTCTTAAAGTAACGCCGATTATTAAGAGAGTATCAGCGCTGAAATTAAGAATGCCCCAGTTCAAGCGGACTTACCTTGGATTTACTGCGTTAGGTGTAAACAAAGGCTGGCCGTATTCTGCGATTCCGAACTGGCCGATAAGCTGCTGGGTTGCGGGGCTGATAAGCCAGTTCGCGAACGTGTGCGCGCCTTCAACATTAACATGAGGATGCCGCGATGGATTTACAAGAATCACTCCGTAAAAATTTAAAAGTTCAGAAGATCCTTCGCATACAGCGGGAAGATTAATTCTTCCGTCTTTGCTCCATGTAAGCCATGTCGCGCGATCTGTCAGAGTATACGCACGCATTTCACTTGCCATCTGCAGTGTCGCGCCCATTCCCTGTCCTACGGAAGAGTATCCTCTTAAACTGCTGACATCAATTCCGGCGGCGCGCCATAAAGAAAGTTCCATTGTATGGGTTCCGGAGTTGTCGCCGCGTGATACAAACGGCTGATTTCCCGAAGATATGCTCCTCAGCGTCTGTAAAATATTGTTGTTAGGTGCAATTGTTACCGTATTTGGTCCGACAATAAGAAAATCATTGTACATTACATCGTAGCGGATTGTGCCGTAACCGTCGGCGACAAACTGAATTTCGTCAGCTCTCGCGTGAACTAAAAGCACATCAGCGTCTCCTCCGCGCCCCATGTTCAAAGCCGCGCCGGTGCCGACCGCGATTACATCAACAGTATAACCGGTTTCCCGCGTGAATATCGGCAGCAGATAATTTAAAAGCCCGGAGTCTTGAGTGCTTGTTGTGGTTGATAAGATGATATTTCCCTTAACAGGAACCGAACCGGCGCTCTGCGCACCGGTGGCATACAGCGCTGACGCGAGAAGCAGCATCAATACTGTAAAACCAAGAATCTTCAGACAGAGAGTCTTTTTCATTTTTTTCTCCTTCACAAAATGGTAAGCACAGGCGTTTCCTCCTGTACTCTTATCAGCTTAACGCTGAAGCGTTCCGAAATGCGTAACCTGCGTGATTCGCGGATCTTAGCAAAAACGGAATCGGAGTAAATAAAATATTTATATAAACTTTATATTTATACCGGAATAATCATTCTCAATTTTTAGTGAATCGAAAATTTGTGACATTTGCCCGCGGTGATGAAGGTTGTGGGAGATCTGCTGTTCCAGCATAAACCAGAGCGGAGCGGCAGGCGGCTTGCCTTTATACCAGTCTACTTTAACGGGCGCTTCAAAATCCTTATCTTCCAGAGCGTTAACAAAATCCACCAGCGCTTTGTCGGCGACAGCGGAGAATGACACCGCCTGTTTCCACTGCTCAGAACTCAGCTTGCCTTTTAATTCCTGATATTTTAAAAGAGGCTTTACAGCCTTTTGAACCGCGGCGTTATCTGAAACCGCGTCCTTCATCATATTGATAAAATAAACGGTTGCGCCGGTGTTGTGGCAGAAAAGCCCCGAAAGGCTTTTATAATAGCTTTTTCTGTCTTTTTCACGATCGTCATCTGATAACTTTTCAATGATTCCCGCGATAGTTTTATTAGCCTCTTGATTTTGTTTTGCGTACGCTAAAAACGCCTTCTTCATAAATTACTCCTTTATTGATATTTGGATATTTTATTATACTTGATATTTTTAAAATATACTAATAATATTTTTAATTTTGATTTTCTTATTATCAGCCGCCGCCGCAGATTGGCAGGAAACTGACTTCATCGCCGTTTTTTAAAATTGTTTTGTAATGTTTCAGCATAAGTATACTTTGTCCGTTTACGACAATCAGCATTTTTTTGGCTAATTTTTGCGCGTCAGAGCCGTATTGTTTTTTTACATAAAGAAGCACATCTTTTATTGATGCGGCGTCAATAGATTCATTTTCTTTCTTTATTGCGTTCAATAAATCAGCCCGGTATTTTATCGTAACCTTTGAGCCGGAAGCAATCTTATTCATTTATATCTCCTAGTTGTTTATTCCTAATTTTTTCAGTTTTCTTTTTCCGGGTATGCCGTTTTTATCCCAGCCGCGCGCGCTGTAATATTTTTTTAACATTTTCTCGAGGGGAACAACATGCTTTGGATGCGCTTCTTCGTTTGAATTTCTTTTTGGCTGAGGCGTTTTTGTTAAACGATCCGGAAGAGAATCATCGGCGGCGGTTAAACCTTCGCGAAGATTGAAAAGCCGTTCAAGATTATATGCGCGCTCTCCGAGTATTAAAAAATCGCCTGTGTACATTGGTATGCCTGTAGCAAGGCGAAGCGCTTCGGCGTGAGGGAAAAGAAAAAATGTATTAAAGCGCATTGCCGGTTTTATTCTAAGAAGCAGCCGCACAATACCGCCCGCGTGTGTCGCGATTTTTCCTGTTATGCGCGTAACGGCGTGATTTGGCCCAAGATGAAAAAATACCGCGGGGACAAATGTCTGTCCGCTGAAAAGGCAAAACCCGGCTGTGGAAATCGCTTCCAGTCCGTCCTGCAGGAACGCCGTAAGCTCCGCCTTTCCATGATGCTGCGCGTCGGTAGAAAGGACGCCTATTGATTCAAGAAGTGCCATATAACCGCCGTTAAGATGGCAGCCGCCGCGGTTGCTCGTCGCGTAACCAAGGCCCATTCCGACAGAACGGCGCGGTTCATAAGAAGCCATCTCAAGGCCTTTGGAATGCATTGCGAATTCCTTGCCGCCGTATTTTTCGCTCATCCATTTGCTGCCGTTCGCAAGATCTGAGTATACTCCTTCGCGGTACGCGATTTTTTTTAGAACATCATCAATATTATCTGTTCTGCCGAATTCAATGCCGAAATCCGCGATGCCTTTTTCTTTTAATTCCATGGCGAACGCGATTGTAGAAGCCGCGGAAATTGTATCCATTCCAAGAGAGTCGCATATATAATTTAAGTCAATTATTTTTCTTAAATCCTTCGCTCCGATATTCGGGCCGAAGAATCCGATTGTTTCATATTCAGGGCCTTTTATTTCATGATTCGAGTTTTCGCCTGACGGTTTTTTATTAACTCTGCGCTCGCAGCGGATAGGGCAGCTAATGCAGCCTGAGTTTCTGATAAGCTCAGTTTCGGCTAACGTCTCGCCGCTTACTTTATCAGCGTCAGGATCAAATCCGTAAAAAAAGTTGCGGCTCGGAAGCGCGCCAGTCGCGTTTGCCTTGTTCACAAGTCCCGATGACCCGTAACGGGGCAGCGCTTCTCCTGTCATCGGATGATTTTTTATAAACTTTGTCCACTTTTTTACAAACGCGCTGAATTTTTCCGGATTGGCGATCACCGGCAATTTTGTGCCGTAAACGTTAAGCGCTTTTAAATTTTTTGATCCAAGCACCGCTCCGCATCCGCATCTTCCCGCGACTCGTTCTCCGCTTGCTGCGCACGCGTAACGTACAAGGTTTTCACCCGCGGGACCGATAACAAGCTTGCCGTGAAAAGCCGGAAGCTTGTCCTGCGCTGTTTCCGTATCAAGACCCCATAAATCATCCGCGGAAAGTATTGATATTTCTCCGTCGAGAATTTCGATACGCGAAGGTTTTTGCGCGCGGCCTGTAATTATAAGTCCGTCATAGCCTGATCGTTTTAGCATGAAACCGAATGTTCCTCCGCAGTTAGATGAAGCGATGCCTCCTGTTAAAACATTTTTAAACGTCATGTTAAAGCGGCTTGAAGAAGACGCGCCTGTCCCGTTCAAAGGGCTTGTATTAATGATTAAAACAGCGGCCGGGTCCAAAGGATCAAGTCCCTGAGGCATAAGATCAAGAAGCAAGCGGGCAGCGAGAGCTTTGCTTCCGATAAATTTCCTGTAATAATCTTCGCTTATTTGGATAGTTTCCGTTTTTTCTGCGGCAAGATCAATTTTCGCGTAACATGGCAGTATAAGAGCCGCGTTTTTTTTTCTCATGACGCTCCTTCTTTCGGTTTTTCACCGCTTGAATTCAACGGATGTATCTGAGGCGTTTCCTGCGCTGACATTTTTATAGCTCCGAGCGGGCAGCGGGATCTGCAAATTCCGCAGCCTGTGCATTTCTGCGGCTGATAAAGTTCAGCGTGCACTCTTATATCGCCTTTGAATTTAGGCTTAGTTATGCGCAATGCGGATGTCGTGCAGTCATGAACGCAGATTGAACACGCGCTGCATTCTTCTGCGTTAATATCCGGTTTAGGCCATTGAGAGCGTTTTACAGAAACACAGGCTTTTCCAAAGTTATCTGTGACTGCGTTTTTAGGGCAAATTCTGCCGCAGACGCCGCAGTCAACGCATCTTTTTTTGTTTATTAAATGCTTTTCGTTTCTTTCGCCTGAAATCGCGAAAACAGGGCATATTTTCGCGCAGGCAGTGCATCCGCTGCATGATTCTGTTATGTTATACGACATTATTTTCCCGCCTTTATTCTTTCAATCATCGATCTATACCGTTTTTTATTATAGATGACAGGCACAGGATAAAGCGGATTACATTCCTTTCCGGCCCATTTTATCATCTGAGTAATATCTTCGATTTTTATAAAGTCAAAACCTTTGGGGATTCCCATGCGCTCGTTCATTGCGTAGATCGTGTCGATAAAAATACGCGCTGCTTCCTGAGGCGTTTTACCTGCGCCGGTTTTATCTTTGTTAGCTGAAACTAATCCGGCGGCTTGCGCAAGGCGGGCGAGCTTTTTATGAACTTTGGTTCCGTAATCTTCAAGAACCTTCGGAAGAATTACAGCGTTCGCAAGACCGTGCGGAGTATTGTAAAGTCCTCCCAGAGTATGAGCGATCGCGTGAATGTTTCCTACGCACGCGCGCGTAAACGCGAAACCCGCTTTATACGAAGCGTTAAGCATCGTCTGCCTCGCTTCGATATTATTTCCGTCAGCGTAAACCTTTTCAAGATTCGCGAAAATTGACTTTACCGCGTCCAAGGCGAAATTAACAGTTTCTTTTGTATTGTATGTCCAGCCAAGATACGCTTCGACAGCGTGAGTAAGCGCGTCCATTCCAGTTGTCGATGTAATCGAAGGAGGAAGACCAGTCGTCAATTCAGGATCGAGTATCGCGTAACGCGGGACAAGGCATAAATCCATAATTGCGTATTTATGATGAGTGTCTGTATCTGTGATTAAAGCGGCGACAGTTGTCTCGCTGCCTGTTCCCGCGGTTGTTGGAATCGCGATGAACGGCGGAATTTTTCTTAACACCCTTAAAAGGCCGCCCATTTTGTTAACGCTTTTTTTCGGCCGCACCACGCGGGCGGCGGCGCCTTTCGCGGCATCCATCGCGGAGCCGCCTCCGAGCGCGATAAATCCGTCACAGCTTTGATCAAGATAGAGTTTTTGGATTTTGTTAACAGTATTAACAGACGGATTAGGCTCAACATCGGAAAAAATTAGATAAGGAATTTTCGATTTTTCAAGCACATCAATAATCCGCTGCGCGATACCTGCCTTAACAAGACCGTTATCTGTCACGAGCATTGTCTTGTTAACTTTCTGCGCGCGCAGAAGCTCAGGAATTTTTTGAATGCTGCCAGGCCCTTCGATCGGAACCGCTTTTCTCCACGGGAGAAGTCTCGCTCCTAAATTAAAGAAAAATTGAAAAATCCTGCAGAAAAAATTCAACATATCATCCTCCGTTTATATTATGTTTTATTTTTTGATTCTTTTTCTTCACAGTCAAAATTTATAATGCTTGCTTCCGGATCTAAAAGATGAAGCGCGTCGGCTGCGGTTTTTATCGCGAAAAGATATTGCTCAGCCGGAGTGAACGCGCGGCACGCCGGACACGCGCACCATGTATTATCATGCCCTTCATCAGGCAGAAGATGAAAAACGCGCGGGAGCGTAACTTTATCAAGAGCGTTTGCAAAAAGTATTTTCGCGTTGCCGCTTACAATCGCGGTTGTATGAGGATTCGTCGGGCAAAAATGATGCTTTATTCTGCGCTTGCCCTGTTCCATGCGGAACAGTCCCCGGTTGCCAAAGAAAAGCCGCCTTGGAAGCAGCAAGGGAAAATCCCTGCCTCCTGCTTCAACATTCAAATCATAGCCGCTAATCAACTTAGAATATCTAAAACTTTTCCTTTTAAAAAACCTGTCATTCAGGGCGAAAACAAGCGTATTGCACCCGTTCTCAAGCGCCAGCTTTATCAGCTTCTCGCGTTCGCGGTCGTTTGTTCTTCTGCTGATAAATAATCTTTTTCTGGTTTCTTCCATAAATATAATATATGGTATTATTACAAATATAGCTATATGATTATTATATGCATAAGAAAATTTCTTCTGATGATCTTCCGGTATTTGATGCCGCGGTTATTGGCTGCGGAGTTTCCGGCGCGAACATTGCAAGGCGGCTTTCCGTCTACTCTATAAAAACCGCGGTGCTGGAAAAAGACAGCGACGTATCTTTTGGAACATCGAAAGCGAACTCTGGAATTATTCACGGAGGATTTCATCATAACAAAAAATATTTAAAAGCCCGCCTTGAGATGCAGGGCAGCCTTATGTTTGATCAGCTTCGAAGGGAGCTGAATTTTCCTTTTAAAAGATGCGGGATAATTGTCGCGGCTCTTCATTATGACGAGATGAAAATTGTCGAGCATTTGTATCTTCAGGGAGTTGAGAACGATTGTCTTGGAATTGAGCTTTGTTCGCGCCAGAGAATTTTGGAACTTGAGCCAAAGCTTTCTTATGATGTAGTCGGCGGCCTTTACGCGCCGTGCGGAGGAATAATCGAACCTTACCGTTTTGTATTCGCGCTTGTTGAATCTGCGCAGAAAAACGGCGTCAGTTTTTTTACCAATTTTAAAGTGAGTAAAGCCGAAAGAAAAGGCGATTACTGGCATATTTTTTCTGATAAAAAAACTGGCGAAGGAACTGCGAGCGCGGAAATCAAAGCGCGTTATGTGATAAACGCCGCCGGTCTTTTCGCGGATGAAATTTCCGCGTGCTTTAACGCTGAGGAATTTAAAATTACCGCGAGGAAAGGAGAGTATTATCTTCTTGACCGCCTGACTAAAGCCTGCCCGTCAAAAGTTGTCTTTCCTGTTCCAACTTCCGTTTCTAAAGGAATGCTGGTTATTCCTACGGTAGAAGGTACGGTATTAGTAGGACCGACAGCCGATGATGTTGATGATAAAAATAATTTTTCTACAACTTCAAAACATCTTGAACAAATTCTTGTGAGCGGGAAAAAAATGATACCGTTTATGAGTCAGAACGATGTTATTACTTCTTTCGCCGGCATCCGCCCGTGTCTTGATGAGGATTTTTATATTGAGGCGTCAAAAAAAGCGCCGTGCTTTGTGCAAGTAGCCGGTATTCAAAGCCCGGGGCTTACCGCGTCCCCCGCGATCGCGGAATATGTTAAAAACATTCTGGTTGATATGGGTTTGCAGCTAACGGAAAAACCGCACTGGAATCCCATTGTCGAAAATCATCCGGCGGCAAGACTGCTGAATATGAACGAACTTGATAATTTGATCAGGGAAAATTCTGCATGGGGCAATATTGTCTGCCGCTGCGAAAATGTCAGCGAAGCGGAAATTATTCAGGCTGTAAGGCTAGGTCACACAACTCTTGACGGAGTAAAATATTTTACGCGCGCGCAGATGGGAAGATGTCAGGGCGGTTTTTGCACTTATAAAATTATTAAAATTATTATGAGAGAAGCGAATCTTTCGTATAACGAAGTTACAAAACACGGCAGAACAAGCAATGTATTAAAAGATACGCTTACGCATGTCGAAACTGTAAAATCCGCAGGCGTTATATGATAGAATTAAATTTCGATGCCGTTGTAATCGGCGGAGGCGCGGCGGGAATGGCAGCCGCCCTTGAACTTGAAGAACAGGGATTTTCCTGCGCAATAATCGAAAGGGAAGATCATCTCGGCGGAATACTTATGCAATGTATTCACAACGGTTTTGGTCTTCATGAATTTAGGGAAGAGCTGACAGGCCCTGAGTTTGCAGAACGTTTTATAAATCGCGTAACAAAATCAAAAATCAGCGTTTACCTTAACACAACTGTAACGGGCTTTGCGCAGGTTAACAAGTCTTCTAATTCTGTTTTCGAATCGTATGGTTCTTCTTTATCCGCCGCCTCTGACTACTCATTATACAAAACACTTACCTGCGTTTCGCCCTCGGGCGTTATGCGAATAACCTGCCGCGCTGTACTGCTTGCGATGGGATGCCGCGAAAGAAATCGAGGAAATATCCGCATTCCCGGCTCGCGCCCGGCAGGAATTTTTACTGCCGGACTCGCTCAGCGCCTTGTTAATATAGAAGGCTACATTCTCGGAAATGAAGCGGTTATTATCGGCTCGGGTGACATCGGTTTAATTATGGCGCGGCGCATGAGCTGGGTAGGGTGCAAAGTAAAAGCCGTGGTGGAAATTATGCCGTATCCTGCTGGATTGACACGTAACATTGTCCAGTGTTTAAGGGATTTTGACATTCCTCTTTATCTGTCATCGCAGACAACAAATATTTACGGTAATGATCGCGTGGAAGGAATTGAAATCACTCCGATGGAAAACGGAACTCTTAACCGCAGCGAAAGTTTTTGTATAGACTGCGATACTGTGCTTTTATCCGTAGGACTTGTTCCCGAAAATGAACTTTCACGCGCTGCAGGCATAGAAATAAACAGCATAACAAACGGGCCTCTAATAGATTCTTTTTTAATGACAAACATCGAAGGAGTGTTCGCCTGCGGAAATGTTCTGCATGTCCACGATCTTGTAGACTGGGTCTGCGAGGAGAGCAGGCGGGCAGGACGTTATGCGTCATTGTGGCTTAAAGGAGAAAAACCGCTAAGGCAGATAAGAACAAAAGCAGGCTCTAATACGCGTTATGTGAATCCTTCGCGGATTTCACCTGACAGGGAAAACATTATTTACATGAGATCGATGACAGTAAAAAACGACGCTGTCATCGAAGTAAAGTTGGGAAATCAGGTTATTCTAAGCAGAAAAGAAAGGCATGTTCAGCCTTCTGAAATGATAAGTTTTTCTCTTGATCAAAAAGATTTTGACAGGAAGGAAATTAATTACGATTCTGTTTTAGAATTTTCAATTAATTAAAAGGAATTATTTTAATGCGTAATTTAACTTGTATTATCTGTCCTATGGGCTGTGATTTGGAAATAAAAGAAGATAAACTAAACGGAAACAATCTGTCGATAACAGGCAACCGCTGTCAGCGCGGGATTAATTACGCGCAGGAAGAAATCCGCTCGCCGAAAAGAGTTGTAACCGCCACCGCTCTGATTGACGGCGAATCAAGTTCAATAAAACGCGTGCCTGTAAAAAGCTCAAGCCCGTGTCCGAGAGAAAAAATCACTGCGATGTTAGACGACATATATAAAGCAAAGGTAACTATTCCTGTGAAAGCAGGCGATATAATTATTTCCGGCTGGAACGGAAGCGGAATTGATGTAATCGCAACAAGATCAATTGACAAGGCAGCGCAATAATAAACGGAGCGCAGATGACAGAAAAAAAAGAAAAAAAATCAATGGAAGATTTTTGGAACGAGTATGAAGAATCAACCGGAGAAAAAGTATTAGAACGCAGCCTTGGAAAATACATATCAGGCTGGGACGAGTTTGATAATAAAAAACTAGGCGGCATTTGGGGATTAATTATTACAACGTCAGGAGGATTTCGTTTTCATCATTTTCCTCAGAACACATGGATTGACGCGTTTACATCAGGATTTTATTCAAATGAAAAAGTAAAAGAAAAAACAATTTTTATTCCAAATGAATTAATTACATCAATAAAAATAATTAAAGAAACTAGATGGTGGGTAAAATTATTTACAAGATGTCCGCCGCAGCTTGTAATTAAATTTAAAGAGGATGCTGAAAATGCTCAAGAAAAGCAGCTGCTTTTTGAATCAGAACATCAAATAAAGTAAAATAAAATTAAACCGGGCATAATTCTTCGATCTTGCTGACTTCCAAAATAACAGCTCCCTGATCATCTTTTACCAAGCCGCTTATTATCAAAGGCTGCTGATCGAATAACAGCTTATTGTATTGGTCATAAACATCGGGGAAAACAACAGTTTCATACATCGCGGTTTCGTCTTCAAGGCTTAAAAAACTCATCGTTAGCCCGTCTTTAGTCCAGACATCCTTCTGTGTTACAGGCCATCCTATTAGTTGCACATAACGGTTTAAATAATGCCCGATATTCGAGGCTTTAACGCGCTTTTTTATCGAAAAAATTTTGTCTTTCCACAATACAAGCGGATGAGCGCTTCGTAAAAATCCCAGAGTATTATATTCTTCTTCCAATGCCGCGTAATCTGCGTTAGGTGAAGATTGAGGAACGGTTAAAAAAGAACAGGAAGCAGGACTTAAAAAAAGTTCGTTTTGTTTTTTTTGATGAATCACAGCAAGTTTTGACAATAGATAGCGGGCTTGCGTGACTCGGGATTGACCTTCAGCGATACTGTCAAAAACGCCTGCTGGGCACAAAGCGATTATATCATCGCGTGAAAGTCTAACCCTTTGCGAAAAATCATCCATGTTTTTATATAATCCTCTTTCGTTTCTTTCATCAAATATTTTCTGCGCTCCCGAAGCTGATAATCCTTTAACCGCCATTAATCCGATAACTATAACTCCATGTTTTTTTGTTTTTGATTCATTATTTATTTTTATATGATCTTCATCCGTCATTCCGTAATAACGCCAGATCGAAATATTCACATCAGGCCCTTCCGTGTAAAGACCCATGCGCCTGACTTCAGCGATATACGCGTGAGGGCGGTAAAAGCCTCCCTGATTGGAAAGAACAGCAGCCATAAATTCCGCGGGATAATGAACGCGAAGATATGCTGACTGAAACGATACCATCGCGTAACTTGCGCTGTGCGGTTTGCAGAACGAATAGCCGTCAAAGGAGAGCATCATCGCCCAGATTTCGCGGATGGTATTTTCTTCTACATTGTTTTTCCGGCAGCCGTCAAAAAATTGTTTTTCGTACACTCTTAATTTTTCCGCTCCCGCTTTTTTGGCGATAACCTTGCGCAGCTTATCCGCGCTTACATCATCGAAATCTGCGAGCGCGACGGCGGTTTTGCTTACATCCTCCTGATAACACAGGATACCGTAAGTTTCGTTAAGAATTTTATCAAGGCGCGGATGCAGGGGTTTCCATTTTTCGCCTCTCAGCCTTTTTACATACTCGCAGATAAATTTATTCGCGGCAGGACGGATAATACTGGAATGAATAACAATATGATCAAAATCGCCGGCTTTTGTTTTTTTCTGAAGCTGCCTCATCGCGGGGCTCTCAATATAAAAAACGCCGATGCTGTCTCCGCGTGATAGAGCGTCGATTGTCGCGGCATCATTTATCGCCCTGCTTAATTTTTCGTTTAACTCAACGTTCTTGGTTCTATACTTTTCATTATTCTTCGCGTGTTCATAATCTGCTATTTTATATTCCCAATTGTTAGCGCCGCTTTCTTCATTAACCGTTCCTGCCGCGTTTTCGCAAATATTATTAACGGTGTCGCGGATTACAGCGAGGCTCCTGTTTCCCAAAAGATCGATTTTTACAAACCCAGCGGCTTCCGTTCCTTCTTTTTCCCACGCTAGAAGAGGAAAACCCTCAAGCGATTTTTCTATTGGCGCGTAACGGTTTATGGGCTGAGGCGTTATTACAAGACCGCCGCAGTGCATGCTGAGTCCTCTGGGAAGCCCTTCGATCCTAGCTGCGATTTTGTAAATTTCCATCCAGAGCGGATCGATATTTTCCTCCTTTTCGCGGAAGTCGAAGATTTTTCTTTCCAGCCGGGAAATCGCCGCGTCCGGAAACCCGTAAGCTTTCGCGGTTTCACGTAACGCCGAGCGCGAACGGAAAAAATTGTGATTCGCCACGCGCGCGCAGTAATCCTCGCCGGAATTTTTTATTACCGATTTTATTATCTCATCGCGCTCGTCCCACGCGAAATCAACGTCGATATCAGGAGGATCGGGGCGCGCGGGATTTAAAAATCTTTCAAAATATAGGTTATGCGCAATCGGATCAACGTTGGTAATGCCAAGCGAGTATGAAACAATCGACGCCGCTCCCGAACCGCGCCCGCAGGTTCGGCTCGTCATGGAAACGATGTCATCCATGTGCAGAAAGTATGGGGCGAACCCCATCTTTTCGATTACATCAAGTTCATACTCGATGCGGTCTGTTTCCATGTCGCCTAACTCTCCGTAACGCTCTGCCGCGCCTGAATAAACCTTGCGCCTTAGTTCATCAGCTGGATTATTTCCGTAAGAAGGAAAAATAAAACCGTTATAGATCTCATTAAAGCGGCAAAGCTCTGCGATTTTAAATGTTCCCTTTGCCGCCTCCGGCCATGAATCCAGAAGAGAGGACAATTCTTTACTTGATTTTAAAATGCCTTTTCCGCCCGCAGCTTTATCTGCGCCCGCTGCATTATCTGCAAGACCGGGATAAAGATCAGACGCGGAGAGGTTTCCTATTGTTTTATTTAATCCGATTGCGCGTAACGTTCTGTGAACCTGATAATCGGAAGCGTCAAGAAACGCGGAAGTATCAAGAAACGCAAGCGGAAGGTTTAGCTCTTTGTGAACGCCGAGGCAGCTTAAATCATCCTGAGTGATCGCCGCGTATAGATTTTTTATTTTTCCCGACGTGGCAATCGGCGAAAGCTCTCTTAAAACCGCGCTGTTATGCGAAACAATTACAAGCCCTTGCGAATTTTCACTAAGCGGATCAAGAGGGTTAAATTTTTTTGTATCCTTGTTGCGCAGCGATAATATTTCGCATATCCGCGAATAACCCGCGCGGTTTTCCGCGAAAAGATGAAGAGAGAGCGGAGCGCGGAGCGCCGTATCGGGAGTGCTTGAGAAGGAATTCTGAGTGTTAAATGAAGAATCGTGATTTTGCTTTTGTTCAAAGGTCAGCGCGGTTCCGATTATAGGGCGGATATTTCTTTCTTTGGCAGCTTCAAGAAAAATATGAAGCCCGTAAAGTCCGTTTATGTCGCAGATGGAAACGGTTTTTACTCCGAAGGAAGCGGCTTTATCAAGAAGCGCCTGCGGTTTATGAACGCCGTAGAGGAAGGAGTATGCCGATATCAAACCAAGTCTTGTTTCCATAACATACAAAATAAAATCTGCGGACTAGCACGGATTCACGCGGATTAATCCGTTTTGTAAATCAGAGCGGATCCGCGGATAATTTTTAAGCGGCATATTATTTCTTGATGCCGCAAGGACAATCCCGCGTGTGACCTTGCCTTCGCCGTAGCGGTTTTGGATACTATCCGCCGCCTCCTGCAGACTGCGGTTTCTGGTCTCGGTTTCCGGCTCGAAAAGATCGGGTTCAAAACCGAGGGGCAAAAGCTCTTCGAGCGAAAGAGAAACAGACCTTATTCTGATGCGGCGGTCTACAGTTTTTTTTAAAATCCTCTGCGCGGCGAGCGCGATGTCGCGGTCAAGAAAACAAAGGCGGCGAGGTTTTTCCCTGCCCTCGGCGGTTACGCCGTCCGAGTAAAAAATTTTCAAGGCTATTGCCGCCGATCCCAGCTTGTCCCTTCTTAAATCAAAACCGCAGTGTTCGGCAAGGGATACAAGCGATCCCCGCAGAACCATTTCGTCTAACACATCGTCGGAAAAATCGGCGCGGCTTTCGATAACTCTGCTCTTTGCCGCGCAGACAGGTGAGTTGTCGATTCCCTTCGCGCTGTCCCTTAAAAGAACGCCTTTTTTCCCGAACAGTGAAAGCGCCTCAGCGTCCGAAAGTTTCGCAAGGTCGCCGATTTCGGTAAAGCCCGTTACGCGAATAGTTTTCATCAGGGAAGGTCCGAGCCCGGGCAGCAGCGCGATATCCTGCCTTGAGAGAAACGCCTCTTCCTCGCCGCTTCGGATTTCTATCAATCCCTCGGGGCGTATTGTTCTGCTTGCGACCTTGCAGACAAGTTTAGTCGTCCCCGTCGCCGCCGCCGCTGTGATATTCACCTTGTCCATAATCTCGTTTTGAATATGGCACACGCAATCGGGAGCGGGACCGAAAATCCGCCGCGTTCCCGTTATATCAAGAAAAATATTTCCGGCTCCGTCATTCTGCCACGCCGGAGCGTAACGGCTTATCACATCGTTAATGCATTTATTAACCTCGGCGCACTTTAAAGGATTCGGCTCCGCGACAATCAAATCTTTTACAAGACGCTGCGCGTGAGACAGGGTCATACCCCTGACGATCCCCCCGCGCAGGGCGGCAGGCGAAACATCCGCCGCGACAACCTGCCCTCCGGCTCTGCCCGGAATAATAAAAGGGCGTCCGCGCAGAGAGGAGTCAAAAAAAACAGCTATCGTTGATTGAAATCCAATAGCGTTAAGATGAACAAGATTTTGTTCCATTTCCGTTTTCCAGAATTTTTTTTAAGG
>JGI24695J34938_10000779_pt1 | contig 29860 bp, 23 predicted proteins | sample TergutCo191P3_FD_34938 | JGI IMG/M metagenome (IMG submission 34938)
AAATCAATGGTATCAAGAATCTGATCCAGAATATCCTTTTCTTTCTTCTCTTTTTTTCGTGCCATGACCATCTTTTCTCCTCTGGTATTTCTACCATCTTAATAGTCATTTACACATTTTTTAAGATAGGCTCGTATTGGGTTGTGGTTTTATTCCCCAACCAAACCTTTCAATTTCCCCTCGCAGTCCTTCGGCACCGCCACGGTTTTCAATCTCGATTTTTCACCCTTAATAACAGAGACATCGCGTTTTGCGCAGCCAAGAGTTTTTGCGAGAAAGCCGCACAGGCAGGCGTTTGCTTTGCCTTCTTCCGGAGCGGCGGCAATGCGTACGCAAAGACGATTGTCTCTAATGCCGGTGATTTCGTTTTTTGATGAGCCGGGAATCGCTTTTATTTCTATGCGTATTGAATCATTCACTGTCGAATACCAACTATTCATATTATTTTATAATAACATTTATCCTAAAAAAATACAAAATATCGTATCTTGCTTTAATAAAAATTTTATGTTAGTATTGGGTGTCTTTAAAAGCTGTTGATCTTAAGGTGTTTATTGTGAAGAAATCTTTTTTATTTATTATATTAATTGTTAGTTTTGTTTTTTCTGTTTTTGGAAATGATTCAATATCAGGATTAAAATTTGTTTCTCAAAATGTTGATTATAATTTAAGCAATTCAATTGATAGAGGCGCGGATTATTTACGGGGATGGAATGATTTAACGCCGATCGTTTCGGCTTTTGTAAACAGCGACGGTTCCGTTAGCGTGTGCAGCGCCGCGGCAGCAACAACATATGTTTATGAATATTCTAAAGATCTGGCTCTTTTAAGAACAATGAGATTTAATAATGAGCTTAATAAATTCGGGGCTTTTACCAAAGACAGCGAAGGTAATTATTATTTTTTTTACGGAAGAGATGTTGCTGAGAACGAAAGAAATGTAATAAATATGATCCTTGTAAAATATAACAGATCCGGCGCTAAAGTAAATACTTATAGTTTAAATGCCTATGCGGAAAACAGTTATAATGGAATTAAAGAACCTTTTTCAGCAGGTTCTTGCAGAATGGAAATATCGGGAAATATGCTTTGTGTTTATTTTGCAAGAAAAAAATTTGCTTCGCCTAATGATGGTTTAAATCATCAATCCTCATATGGTTTCATTTTAAATAAAGATACATTTCGCCGTGTTGACGCAGGTCAGGTAATTAACAATAGTTATAAAGTGAACGGAGCGTTTATACCTTATGTAAGCCATTCATTTAATCAATTTTTACTGCCGATTAGAGACGGCTTTCTATTTGCGGATAAAGGTGACATGTATCCAAGAGCTTTTTCATTCGGAAAATTTGTGACCGGAAGACAGTCAATAGACGGAAAGACAGCGTTTAGTTTTAAAAAAAGCTCAACTTATCAATATACGTTCGCGCAGTTGGGAGGAGCCGCGCAAACCGCAAACGGATTTATTTTTACCGGCACATATGAAAAAAATAATACTGTTTCTAATGTATCGCATAATGATTCTCGTAATATTTTTATTTTAACAATGGATAATGAATTAAACAATATCAGCAATCCTATTTGGATTACCGATTACAATGACAGAGAAAGATTTAACGCGGCAAATCCAAAAATTACCGCGCTGGATACAGGACGTTATCTTCTTATGTGGGAGCAAATGAGCAGAAATAGTTATATATCAACATACATGGTAATTATTGACGCTAACGGAAACAGGCTGGCTCAAATAAGAGAGATTGGTAATGTTCGCTTGAATATCAATGATACGTTAAGATACAACAGCGCAACAGGAACTGTTTTTTGGGCCGTTAACAGCGGAAACAATAGCATAATTACTTACTCATTCGATCCTGGAAGTTCCAGCCGTCCTGCCGCGGAAAGGACGAGCAATGAGAGAATAGAAAATGAAACAAAAGCTCCTTCTGAAAAAAATGACAACGATACGAAATTATCAGATGTTTTGGGATTTGAAGGTTCAATAGGTTTTTATTTAAATGGGTGGAATCAAAATTTATTATCATTGGGCGTTCCTGTTCAGCTTGGTTTGAAAGTTAAATTTAATAAAATGGCATTAAATTTTTTAGCTGAGGGGGGAGTAGGTCTCGGCGTGCTGTCGTTATCTGAATTTAAATTACCGTTACTCGAATGGAATTACGGTGGAATTGTGGAATTTTATTTTCCGGGAGAGATAATTGGATTGGGTCTAGGAGGCGGAATGGCCGATTCCTTTGCTATAAAATATTTAGTTCTTCCTTCTTCTGAGCCATTTAAAGAATTTTATATGCGCTTTACTTTGATATTCAATTTTAATACAAAGTATGTTCTTTACGCGCAGCTTTACGGGGATTTGAATTGGGGATTTGGCATAATGATAAGATAGATGTATAATCTAATAAGGAGTTATGATGAAAAAGATATTATCAATTTTTATTTTATTAATGTGCGCGTTTTCGTTATACGCGAATATTCAAGGTTCCGAGGAAAATAATACCAGTCAGCGGACAAAGCAGCCAGCCAGGAAAAGTTCAAATTTCAATTTAAGCGCAGGATTATTTTACACTAATAATCCTGAAGTAACCGGAGGACATTTCGAAATAGGGTTCAACCTGTTTAGTAATGTTTTGATTATTCAAAACAGAATTGTGCTGCGAGCTGGCGGTTTTAACGCGAATGATTTTGATAACACTGTACTGACGCTTTCGGAAAAATTAATTTTTGCCCGCGAGGAAGACGAGTTTGCACGTTTATACATTTATATAGAAGGCGGCGCGGGATTTTACGGAAACATTAATAATAATTTTTCTTCAGATACATTTGTTTATAGTTTTGGTTTTGGAGGAGGTTTTGAAATCGGGGACAGCGGTTTCGGCGCTCTTTATACTGAATTTGGGTATCTTGGTCAAAAAATGATAGCAAATTTTCCTCTCAGCGGATGCGTTATTCAATTTGGCTGGAGAATCTACTTATAATACTATATAATAATTATTAATGAAAAATTTTTCATTCATCTTGTTTTTTATTCTTGTTTTATTAGGCTGCGCTCCGTTAAACGAAGAACAGGAATATATTGTCGTCGGCGTTTTACTTCCTTTAACGGGAAATGATTCAGATGAGGGAATGCGCGCGCTTAACGGCTTACAGCTTGCAAAACAAGAGATAAATGAAAGCGGCGGAGTTTTAGGTAAAAAACTGGATTTAATAATTTTTAACGATCGCGGCGACGCTGAGTACATTTTAAGGCAATATGAGGCATTAAAAAAACATAATGTTGCCGCAATAATAGGATCAAGCTATTCAGATGTTACTTTACCGTTCGCCGAAGCGGCGGAAAAAGACGGCATTCCTGTTATTTCTCCGACTGCTTCCGATCCAAATATTACAATTGATCGCAAATATATTTTTAGGGCAAATTTTATTGATGATTATCAGGCTGAAGTTATGGCGTTTTTTGCGAATAATTATTTGCAGGCAAAAACAGCTGTTGTTTTATTTAACAAAAACTCAGCCAGTTTTAAAAATACATCAAGCGTGTTTACCGAAAAATTTAAAGAATACGGCGGAATAATCTTTGGAGTTGAAGCGTACTCAAATACGGATGAGTATTCTGAGATTTTAAGAAAATATTCCGTGAACAAACCGGATATTATTTTCTGTCCTGAAGATTATTTTTCTGCTTCAAAGCTGGTTAATGCGGTTTATAATAGCGCTCTGAGAGGCGCGTACATATTAGGAACTGACGTGTGGGACGGACTTCTTGTTTATATTTCCAATCCCGACGCCATGAAAAATGTTTTTTATTCATCGCCTTTTTCTTTTGACGATCAGGATATAGAAGTAATCCAATTTGTCAGAAAATATTTCGGGGCTTTCTCTCAAATACCTCTTTCCGGTTCAGCCGCCGCTTATACATGCGTTTATATATTAGCGGAGGCGTTTAAAACCGCCGGAAACACAAACAAAGATGACGTTGTATCCGCAATGAAATTAAATGAACTAAATCTGATTACAGGTCATATAAAATTTGATGAACACAATAACCCGCGCACAAATGTGTATATAATTCAAATAGACGGCGGGATATATTCAACTTATAAAAAGTTACGTCTGTAACGGAGAAAATGATGCTTCGTAAATTCAAGATTAGAACAAGATTATTATTGTCATTTTTAATTTTAGTGTTATTTTCGCTAATCTTAGGATTAACAGGGTATGTAAGCCTTACATCATTCAGCAATAGAGCGGTTACAACAATTAATAATGTAAACATATTAAATAATATATACGATTATAATGTCGCAATAGACGCGAGTCTGTTCAAAATGATGTATCTAAGCGATGTTAATCTTGCAGATTATGTAATTTATAAAACTAAGGATCATGCAGAAAGTTTTTATATGCATCTGAATGAATACATAAAAAATCAGGATCAATTCAGCAATGTATTCACGCCCGGTGAAATGCAGGATATGATCAATTTGATGGAGATGTATGAAGACGCTTATATCCCTGTCGTGTATGAAATATTCGCGTTAATGGAGTATAGAAGAAACGAAGAAGCTTTGGCTATTTATATTAATCGTTATGTTCCGATTTATGATACGTTTGCTTATTACATTAACAAAGCATTTTTAAAAAATCTGGAATATTCGTTAGTTGAAACCGAAAAAAACAACATGAGCGTTTCTTTTAACGCGTATTTAATGCTGTTGCTTGTTTTATTATCAGTAATTGTTTCCATCATTCTGGCTCTCGCGGTTACAAAATCAATTTCAATTCCGCTGTCTAATCTTGAAGCCGCGACAGTTAAAATTTCTAAAGGTGAACTTGACGCAAAGTTTGAAATATCCAGAAGTAATGATGAAATTGCTCATTTATCGAAAAGATTGAATGAATCACTTTACTATTTGATTCAAGGACAGCAAATAAAACTAAACGCAATAACAGTTCAGCATGAAAAAGAAAAAGCGGAAGCGGCGTCAAAAGCTAAAGATGATTTTCTCGCAAAAATGAGCCATGAAATCCGCACACCGATGAACGCGATTACAGGAATGGCAGAACTGCTTTTGCGTACTGATCTTTCAAATGCGGCGCGCGGTTTTGCGCAGGATATAAAACACGCGGGAAACAGTTTAATCTCAATAATAAATGATATTTTAGATTTTTCCAAAATTGAAGCGGGGAAAATGGAGATTATTCCTGTTAAATATTTTTTATCAAATCTAATCAAGGGAACTAATAACATTATAAAAATAAGGCTTGCGGAAAAACCTATTAAATTTTCTGTTTACATAAATGAAAATATTCCGAATGGTCTTATCGGAGATGAAACAAGGTTTAAGCAAATACTTTTAAATCTGCTTACAAACGCTGTTAAATATACAGAGAAAGGCGAAATTATATTTTTCGTCAATATTGAAAAAAGGGATAATAAAAATCTTTGGTTAAAGATTGATGTCAGTGACACAGGTATCGGAATTAAACCGGAAGATATTGGGAAATTATTCGGTGATTTTGTAAGGGTAGACGCCGCAAGGAATTTGGGTATTGAAGGGACAGGTTTGGGGCTTGCTATAGCGAAACGTTTATGTATAGCGATGGGCGGAGATATCAGCGTAGTCAGCGAGTACGGTAAAGGAACAAATTTTACAGCGATTATTAAACAGGAAATTGATTCTGAAGAAAAATATTCACAGGCGGAAGAGACAGAAAAAGATAATACCGCTGCAAATAATATAAAATTTTCTATTCCTGACGTAAAAATACTTATTGTTGATGATATTCCCACAAATATTAAAGTTGCGGAAGGATTGCTATTTATTTATAAAGCGCAGGTTGATTCTTGTTTAAGCGGAGAAAAAGCAATAGAACTTATAAAGCAGAATAATTATGATCTTGTATTTATGGATCACATGATGCCGGGAATGGATGGTATCGAAGTTGTTGGAAATATTCGCTCATGGGAAAATGAACAAAATCGAAATCATACTCCGGTTATTGCGTTGACAGCTAACGCTGTTATCGGAATGCAGGAAATGTTTATTAATAATGGTTTTGATGATTTTCTTGCGAAACCAATTGAAGTCTCAAAAATGGAAGAAATACTTGATAAGTGGCTGTCTGATGAAAAAAAAGGAATTAAACCTAAAAGTTATAAACCAAAAATCGATGAGCCTGTTCTTGAAATTCCGGGCGTCAATGTAAAACAAGGCATAAAAAATACAGGCGGTACAATTGATAATTATCGTACAGTGCTTTCAATATTTTGTAAAGATGTCGATGAACGAATACCAAAGATAAATTTTTTCCCTGATGGAAATGTAATTAAAACATTTACAATTCATATTCACGCTTTAAAAAGCACTCTTGCTACATTAGGAGCAAATAATATTTCAAAAAAAGCCGCCGCGCTTGAACAAGCTGGAAGAGAAAGAGATCAGGATTTTATACAAAGAAATCTATCAGAGTTTCTTGATGAGCTGATTGATGTAACAAACGAGTTCAGGAAAGCGCTGGAATTTTTTGATAATAATTACAAAGAACCTGAAGAAATAAATAATGATTTACTTATCACGCTGGTTAAAGAGCTGGAGAAAGCGTTAAGTGCTAAAAATGCTTCTGAAATTGATCGTATATCTGGAGAAATTCTTGATATAAAAAAAGACTCAGGTACTAAAAAAATTATTGAGCAAATTTTAGGAGAGATACTAATGACAGAATACGAAAATGCTTTACAAATAATTAATAATCTGTTAAAGGTTAACTGAAAGGTTTTATATGGATAATGAAAAGAAACTGGTTTTTCTTGTGGATGATAATCCCGCGACTTTACAAAGCGGTAAAAATGTTCTTTCAATGAATTTTCGGGTTGCGACAGCTCCTTCCGCCGTGAAACTTTTTGAACTGCTTGAAACCAATAAACCCGCTATTATTCTTATTGATATTGATATGCCGGATATTAACGGTTTTGAAGTAATAAAAGTTTTAAAAATCAATCCCGATACGAAAGATATTCCGGTAATCTTTTTATCAGGTAAAAACGACCCGGAATCTGAGCTAATGGGACTTGAACTCGGAGCGGTTGACTATATAACTAAACCTTTTCACCCTTCTGTTCTTGTCAAACGTGTTGAAATGCGTATCAATGAACATCTCTGATTTTCGCGATTTCATCCCTAATCGCTGCCGCTTGTTCGAATTCAAGATTTTTCGCGTGCTCAAGCATTTCATTTTCAAGCGCTTTGATTAATTGTTTGCGCTGGGCAGGTATCAGCACATTGTAGGATTTTTTAAGTACTTCGATTGTTGATCCAGCCGCGTTGTCTGCTTCTTCAATGTGGCGGCTAAGTATATCCGCGATTGCCTTTTTGACCGTTGCGGGAGTGATGCCGTGTTTGCTGTTATACGCAACTTGAATTTCTCGGCGGCGGTTGGTTTCGGCGATTGCCTTTTCCATAGCTTCGCTCATGCGATCAGCGTACATGATAACTTTTCCTGCGGCGTTTCGTGCTGCTCGGCCTATTATTTGTACAAGGCTTGTGAGCGAGCGCAAAAAACCAATCTTATCAGCGTCAAGAATCGCGATGAAGGAAACCTCAGGAAGATCGATGCCTTCGCGTAACAGATTAATTCCGACGAGTATATCAAATTCGCCCTGACGAAGCTGCGTTAAGATTTCTACGCGCTCTATTGTTTCTACTTCGCTGTGAATGTAGCGCACCCTAAGGCCGAGGCCTGAAAGGTAGTCCGTTAAATCCTCAGCCATTTTTTTCGTCAGAGTGAGGATAAGAGACCTCTCTCCGGCTTTGATGCGTTTTTGCACTTCGCCGTAAATGTCTTCCATCTGGCCTTCGCTGGGACGCACTTCTATTTCCGGATCCAAAAGACCTGTCGGTCTTATCAACTGCTGTACAACACGCGCCGACTGTTCAATCTCGGTTTTGCCGGGAGTTGCGGAAACAAAAACGGTTTTATCCAAACGCTCAACAAACTCGTCGTAGCGAAGCGGACGGTTATCAAGAGCGCAGGGGAGACGAAAGCCGTAATCGACAAGGCTTTGCTTGCGGCTGCGATCACCCGCGTACATCGCGCCGAGCTGAGGAAGCGTTACGTGGCTTTCGTCAATAAATGTTAGGTGCTCTTTTGGAAGATAGTCGACCAATGTGTCGGGGGATTCGCCGGGTTTTCGTCCTGCCATAATAGCGGAATAATTTTCGATGCCGGGACAGTAGCCCATTTCAGTTAACATTTCGATGTCATATTCAACGCGCGTTTTAAGACGCTCGGCTTCCATTATCTTTCCGTTGTTTTGAAAATACTCAAGACGGTCTTTCAGTTCCTGCCTGATTGAACCCATCGCGTTTTCTATCATGCTTCCCGGTATTACGAATTGTTTCGCCGGGTAAATCAACGCGCGGTCAAGTTCTTCCAGCATTTCACCTGACACAGGATTAAAACGGCGGATACGCTCAACCTTATCCCAGTCAAGATCGACGCGATACGCCTCTTCCATGTAAGCGGGATAAATTTCCAAAGTGTCGCCGCGTCTTCGAAAACGTCCGCGCTCAAGAACTGCGTCATTGCGTTCATATTGCAATTCAACAAGGCGGCGAATCAGCGAATCAACATCAACAGTTTCGCCTTTTGAAAAAGTAGCCGTCATTTTTTTGTAAACATCAGGTGTTACCATGCCGTAGATGCAGGAAACAGTAGCGACGATAATGACGTCATTGCGTTCCATCATGCTTCTCGCCGCGGAGAGCCTCATGCGCTCAATCTCTGCGTTAATCGACGCGTCTTTTTCAATATATAGATCGCGGCTTGCGACATACGCTTCCGGTTGATAATAATCATAGTAGGAGACAAAATATTCAACCGCGTTGTTAGGGAAGAAACCTTTAAACTCGCGGTACAATTGCGCGGCGAGCGTTTTGTTGTGGCTGACAATTAGCGTAGGCATTTGCACGGCTTCAATGATCTTCGCCATTGTAAAAGTTTTTCCGGAACCTGTAACGCCCTGCAGTGTTTGATATTTATCGCTCGCATTAATGCCGTCTGCAAGCGCGGCAATCGCCTCGCCCTGATCGCCCGCCGGATTGAACGGTGACACAACTTCGAAATTACGCATACAAACTACTACATCATAGTATAGTGGTATTGTCAAGGGTTTGATACTTGTATCAAAGCGTGCGGGCAAAAAGCCTTGTTAGTGATTTTAATACGTTAAAAAATTGTATATAATGAATTTATAATCAGGAGACAATTATGGCAGATAAAAATAGCGATTGTAAATGCTCGTATCCCTGCAGCCGTCACGGCGACTGCAAGGCATGTATGGAATATCACCGCAAAGATGGATCGAGAACTAATTGCGGTAAAGATCCCAGAAAAGAAAAATAATCAGTATATAAACGGAATAATCCTGTACTTTACTTTCTTCTTGTAAACGTCCCAAAGGCCGCCGTATTTTGCTTTGCAGATAACGTCATCGTCAGCCTGGCGCGAGAACAGGAGGCCAACATAATAGATTGGATACAGCCACACCTGCCAGACGCCGGGGTATCCTGCGGCAAGGGCTATGGCAATTGCCTGGATTATTTCGCCGAGGTAATTAATGTGACGGCTTGCGCCCCAATAGCCGCTGACGAGAAGGGTTTTAGTTCCGTCGGTTACGGTTTCCGGTTTCATCCAGAGGAAATTTTTGTCAGGCGCGATTTTAAAAATATATTTTTGGACGTTTGCGCCGCGTGTGAATATCCATCCGAATAAGAATAATCCCGCGAAACAAATTGACAGCCACACCGGATGATTTGGATTTGGGAGATTGACTGTGCACCAGAGCGGAATCGCGTAGAAGTACGGGTAAAACGTAAGGCAGCCGAAACCCAATTTGAAGCCGACTCTTTCCGCGAAAAGATCGTAAGTGTATAAATGGATTTTCTCAAATATCAGATAGTCCCAGCAAAACCATGATGTCATGGCAACGCCGAGTAAGAAACCCCAATTAACACATCTACTGTTAAAAACTGCCTGCCAAAAACAAGGGTCTGCGATGTCTTTCAATCCGGTCATTGTTTGCAAATGATACGCGGCGAATGAAAGCGCGTTTAATTGAAGCATTACTGCGCCGATTAAATACAGCCACATCTTCGCGTCGATAAATCCGTTTTTAATCTGCGGATTCCAAATTCTTCCGAACCAGAAATCGGCGAGGAAAAATTTTCCTGTCGAAGGAACTTTTAACACAAGTATGAATGAAAAAATCAACCCGATAACAATCGCGGTGATTACGCTTTCCCATCGAACCAGATACAGCCAGTCATATGCGACAATATCAAAATAACCAAGCCCAAACCATATAAGAATACTCGCTGGAAGTACCAGTTTGCCGTTAATGCGGTATTTCAGCACCTCGCCGGTTTTTTCATGTTTCACATAACCGTCCATTCTTTTTGTGGGAAAAATAACATGCAGGAGAGTGATGCCTGCATAAGCGATAACCGGCGTTAAGAATCCAAAAATAGTAAAATTCATGACAGGCCTCCCGTGTTTTTCGACATTATATTGATTGCAGTTTTTTTTGATAATATTCGCGTAAAAAGAAAACGAGCGAATTTATTAAGTCCTCCGGGAACAAAAATTGGTCCTTTACCAAGAGCTTTTAACGTCTTCTCCGCGACATCTTTAGCCGGTAATGTTCCCGGCGCGGGTTTGCTCTTTTCCGCTTGTTGATAACCGGGTGTGAGTATCGCTCCTGCGCAGCAGCCGATTACGTCAATACCGTGGGGTTTGAGCTCTTTCCACAAACCTTCGGCAAGCACTGCGTTAAACGCCTTGGTTGCCGCGTAAGCAGCGAGATTCGGGCTGCCTTGCGCTCCCGCAAGTGATGACATTAGCACAATACCGCCGCGTTTGTTTTGAATCATCGGCACGGATAAAAGTTTTGATAGCAGTAACGGCGCTTTAACATTTACATCCGCCGCCGCGCAAAGGTGTTCTTCGCTTGTGTTTTCAAATAAACCTATCGGAGCAAACGCCGCGTTGTAAACCAAAAGACCGACGGAGAAATTTGCTTTTTTTTCGCAGAGTAACTCTGTAACAAGATTTTTTACTTTCTCGTAATCAGCTAAATCAACTGCAAATGTTATAATATCGACAGAATACTTTTCTCTGAGTTGACTTGCGGTTTCTTCAAGTTTTTTATTATTTCGCGCTATTAAAATAAGATTTAATCCTCTGCGCGCCAACGCTTCGGCATAAGCTCTGCCTAATCCGTCGGAACCGCCCGCAACAAGCGCGCATGGTCCGTATTTATTGCAGAACCGCAGATACCGATTAATTTTTTTCATATATTAATGTTTATACTATTAACATAAAAATAGTCAAGCGGAGGCATTAATACATTAGTTAAAATATATTTAATTTTCCCAAAAATTGTGGCTGTAGTAATTTATATTTGAACCAACAGTGGCGTTTCGTCTGGTGGAACCGTCCCAGTTGTTACCAAACACGGCATGACCTTCTCCTGAACCTGATGTATTACTGTTTGTTCTCTCATTGTTTCCGTAAATGATTCCGCCGGTTTTCATAAAAGTTCCGTCGCTTATGCACAATCCGCCGCCGCCGCTTGAGGCAGTGTTGCCGCCTATGACACCTCCCAGCATGTTAAAGGTGCCGTTGATATAAACGCATACTCCTCCGCCTCTTGCGTTTCTGCCATTGCTTTTATTGCCGTTTATATTTCCATTTTCCATAACAAAGGATGCCGATTCATAAACAAAAACCCCGCCTCCTCCCGCTATAGAATTATTAGTATTGCCGCTGATAGTTCCTTTTCTTAATACAAAAGAACCGCCGCTTACACATACGCCGCCGCCGCCTGAAATGCTGCCTATGTTGGTATTGTCTCTTATTAATCCGTCTTCCATAATAAAAGCGGCTTTGTTTCCGTTAATGTAAACGCCGCCTCCCATTGCGAAGGCTTCATTATTATTAATGCTTCCGCCTTTTAAAAGGAAAGATGTTTCACCTGTTATACATACTCCGCCGCCTCTGGCAGATGAATTATTGCCGATTATTCCGCCTGACATTGTAAAAATACCGGCGGCATTTACGCCTCCGCCGTTGTTAGCTGCATTATTATTATTTATTTTTCCGTCTGACAGGATGAAAGTTCCGCCGTCAACAAAGACTCCGCCGCCTATGTATGAAGTGTTATTTGCAACATTTCCGCCTGTCATATTAAATGTGCCGAGTTTTCCGACAAATACGCCGCCGCCGTGGAATCCTGCTTTTGATTGAAGCAGACCCGTATATGAATTAAAATTATTACTGATAGTTCCCGTTTTTAACTCCAGTGTTCCTCCGTAAATGAAAAAAACCGCCCTGTCGTTATCACCAAAACCGCGCAGTGAAATATTTTCACCATCAATAATAAATGTTTGATTATTTCTAAGATTGATAATACTTCCGCTGCTGCTCAATGTAATAATTCCGCTTCCCGCAAGCGTTACTTTAATATGATCCGCTGTTCCAAAACTCATAATATTGTTTTTAGTTCCCGGGATTTGAAAATTACCATTAACATTTATAGCGTATATTTTTAATGAGTTGGCAGTACCGCTGCCGCCTTGACTAATCGCAGTAAGCGCGTTAGTCCATTCATTTGCCGCTGTCACTGTAAAAACAGAATCAAACTGTACAGGAATTTCAGGCGGCGCTTCAACCGCTGTTTCTTGCGGCTCCGGTTCTGCTGCTGCTGCCGCTGATACCTGTACCTGCTCTTTCTCCCGTTCTTGAACTAAAGTTTCCTGCGGCGTTGTATTAGTTGTATTAACTGAAGTTGTTTGTTCCGGTATTCCTTTGCAAGAAAAAAATATACAAAAGAACATAAGTACCGTAATGAAGCGGAATATCTCAAATTTAATTAATTTAAACATAATATTCTCCATCATTATTATAGCGTATAATATTCACATTTATGACACTATCACAATATATTACCAATTTTAAGATTTGTCAATAAAACGTATAATTATTTATAGTAATTAATTTGTTATACTGTTATTTTGAATATGTTATAATCTGTTAAGCGGAATATAAAATTTATGTATACATTACTGTATATTCCCGGTATGAACATTTTTCAATTTTTTCCTGGCTTCTTTTGCGGCTTTTTTTAAAAAAACAGGGTCTGTAGGAGGAGCGTTCCAGCGGTAATCGGGATGATACGCTGTTAGGTGCCATGGTATTTCCGCGTCTATGGAAGCGATAAAATCCGCAGCTTCGTTCAGTTCTTTTTCTGTATCGTTCAGGTCAGGCACTACAAGGGTTGTAATTTCTAAATGTACTTTCATTTCATGGCAGAGTTTTATAAAATCCAAAACAGTTTGTAAGTTTCCGCCGAGGGTTTTTTTATACGTCTCTTCGCTGAAACATTTTAAGTCGACATTCGCGGCGTCTGTTTGTTTTAAAACTTCGGCGGCGGCTTCTTTGCTGATGCAGCCGTTTGTTACAAGCACATTGGCGATGTTTTGCTTTTTTGCAAGTGTCATGCAGTCCATGACATATTCAATGTGCGCTAAAGGTTCTGAATATGTGTACGCGATAGAAGGAGAATTTTCTTTTAAAGCGATAGAAATAATTTCTTCTGGCTGCATCCATTTTCCCTGGATGTCTGTATTTTGAGAGATGCGCCAGTTCTGGCAGAAGGGGCAGCGGAGATTACAGCCTGCGAAACCAAGCGAGAGTATTTTTGTACCCGGTTTAAAGTGATAAAGAGGTTTTTTTTCGATGGGATCGAGAGCTAACGCGGATATAAATCCGTAGAAAGGGATAATTCCAATTCCGCTTTTATTGCCTCTGACTCCGCAGACGCCGAATGATCCGCTTTCAATTTTACAGTTGTTGTGGCATAAATTGCAGATAACGTTTTCGCCTTTGGATGCCATAAAAAACGGATGTTTCATTTTACCTCGAATGGTTCAAGCTTTACGCCGACTGCGCCGCGCTGTATCCAGAGTTTTACAAGGGGAACGCCTTCGCCCGATTCTGTCACGGCTGAAGCCTGTTCTTCAACAAAAAGTATATCTTCAAGATTAAACTCAAGCACCTGGAAGCTGCGCTCGTTCGGGTTCGACGGAGGAACAGGCTGTTCCATTCCCAAAGGATCATTTAAAAGGATTAATTTGCTTTTATCTGACGGGTGTACTCTTGGGTATCCTGTAAAAGCGACGCCGTCTTTCGGCTTTCCTTTTGAGTGTTTTGTAATACCGCTCAAAGGCAGCATTTCAAGATAAATGCTTTTCATTTATGCCTCCTCAATTTATCTATAATAATAAATATAAAATATTTAACGTTGATTAACAATAAAGATCCTTGTATGATTTTATTATGAACAAACGGGCTTTCTTCTTTCAGGGTGACGCGTTACTTATACCGGCTGACAGCATGGAAACCGGCAATGATGCGGGATTTCCCGGTGAATTGTCAAAAGATTTTAATAATCATGACATCGATATCTTTGAAATACCGGCATTTAACAATCTTTCTTCTTCAATTACTGCGATATCTATCGCAAAAGACGCCAGCCTGCCTGATAACTGGAAAAGCGTTCCTGTCCGCCAGCTGCTTCTAATGTCAAGCGCGGCTTCCTGCAGTTTTAATTTTTCCGCAGATATAAATAATATTATACGCGCCTGCCATATCTCGCAGTGGAGAAGAGATTCAAGGTTTTGCGGAACTTGCGGCGCAGCAAACAGCGATGTCTCCGGGCAGGTACAGAGAGTTTGCCTAAAATGCGGACGAAATGAGTTTCCGCGTATCTGTCCCGCTGTTATTGTTTTTATCACGGATGATAACAACAGGATTCTTCTTGCGCATAACAAAAATTTTAAGGCAGGCGTTTACAGCCACATTTCCGGTTTTAATGAAGCGGGAGAGACGCTGGAAGAAACAGCGGCGCGCGAGATAAAAGAAGAAGTAAATATCGAGGTCAAAAATATTGAGTATTATAAATCTCAGCCGTGGCCGTTTCCCAATTCGCTGATGATTGGCTTTAAAGCGAAATATTTATCAGGAACAATTCAGCCTGACGGCGATGAAATAGAAGACGCGAAATGGTTTACTAAAGATGATTTACCGGTTCTTCCCGGCGAAGGATCGCTTTCACGCTATTTAATTGACTGCTGGTTAAAAAATATTTTTTAGATTGAGGCTTTTAAAACTAATCTGAGTTTTGGGAAAAGTTCGATTTATCTTTCTTCGCGTACAATATCGATTATACGCCAATTGTCATGCCTGTCGCGTTTTAGCATAAGCACATCGTTTCGTTTAATTTCATAGCTGTCCGTAGGAGACCACAGCGAGTATTTTGCGCGGAATACTATTATGTCATTATTAATGCTGCTGCCGTCCGTGTTTTTGGACAGTCTTTCAATCTCCAGATTCGTTACGCCGAAAGCGCTGGGAGACGGAAGCTCTCCGCCTTGATCTCTCCACACCTGCGCGGTTACTAAATGTGATTCATTTCTTCTTTCATAATATTCTCTTTGCCTTGAAATCACAAGAAGAATTCCTGCTGCTTCCATGTCTCTCTTTCCGGCTCCTTTCCTGCCGTCTCCCTGAAGGCATGCTTTCATCATCTGATCATTCAATTCGCTGAACGCTTCATAATATACAGACACGACTTCTTCAGGCGCCAATCCTTCTGTTGTTATTTTACCTTTCATTGATGTAATAAAAATGAAAGCAATAAACGCAATGAGGAATACAGCCAACACTATCGGAATTATATTTCTGAGTACAAATCGTTTTGTTTTTACATAGGAATTTTGTTTAAAAAGGAAATTCTTTCTTTCTTTCTCCAGATTTTTTATTTTTTCAGGAGGTAATGGTTTAAATATCGCTTCTTTTCCCGATAAAATTTCCAGAATCTCTTTCATAATTGTGATTCCGTTTTTATTCGGCTTTTTCGTTTCGACCGGAAGAAGAAACGCTTCTTTTATCAGCGTTGACAACCTGTCATTCAGGTTCGGAGATGCCAGATGAACAGGAAGAAAAATACCTTCTCTCATATCCTGATAGATCTCTTTTGACGGATAAGGATGGAGACCTGTTAGTATTTTATATAGCATTACTCCCGCGCAGAAAGCCGCGGCGTCCATGCCGACCAAGTCCGGGCAATTGTTGCGATCAAGTTTAAATCCTTCTACGTACAAGCAGCGGTTCGCAAGATGTTCAGGTGCGAAAAAAACGCGTCTGTCTTTAGATATAAAAGCCGCGCCCGGGTTAAACGCGGATCTTGTTTCGCCAAGCGCGATTTTCGCCTTTATCCAGATAATCAGCGCCTGTAACGCTATTTGCATTTTTGGATGATTGGGAGAATCAATATCTTCAAAAAAAAGGTCAAATCTTTTAGCTTGAAACAGGGGACCCCAAACCCTCATAAAGCCGTCTACTTCGTCAACCCCGGCGGAAATCCACACATCATGAGTTCCGTCAGGGTTTACAATATAACCTTTTTCAATAAGACTTTGAGACATTTTTGTCCGCGCGAATGAACGCGGATCGAGCCCTGTGTTAAAACACACAACCGGATTTTCGTTTATATTAGAAATAAGGATGTGCTGCGGCATCTTTTCCTTGTTTCAGTTTCATAAAAATAGAACCTATCTGATTGAATACAGATAACGGAAGTATTCCATGTCAGTTGTAAGGGTCTTGTTAAACTTGGGAATTGTCTGGCGATATGATTCAATCGCCCTCCAGAAAGAATAAAAATTCGCTCTGTCTTCACCCGTGTAAGCTGCCGTATAAATTCTCGCGGCTTCCGCGTCAGCTCTTCCCATGGTTGCCTGAGCCTGCGCGTTCGCGGCTGACAATATTGAATCTTTTTCCCTGTCCATTTTTCCAAGCCATTCCGCTTTATGACCTTCGCCTTCGGAACGGTAGTACATCGCTATCTGATTGCGCTCCCTGATCATACGCGCGTAAACGCTCGGAGTAAGTTCTGGAGAATAGCTGATCTGACGCGTTACTACGTCAATCAGTTCAATGCCGAATTCAGGAACCATACGTCTTGAACGCATTAGAATTTCTTCCGCAAGTTCGCGTCTTCCGCGTTTTATGGGTTCATGGTTTGTGCTGGATTGCGTAGCCGAATTTATAGCTTCCGCATCAAGGTCATCACCCATGCTTAAATCAACGCTTAACGAACGATCCATAATTACGTCTGAATTTCTTACCGATTCAATAAGCGGGTTTTCCGCAACAACCGTGCGCACTTCAGAGTCAATAATTTCAGCCAGTTTTGAATATGCTATGTTAACTGTATTAATAGCTTCGTAAAATTTCTGAGGATCCGCGATTCTCCAGCGTGCCACAACATCGACATAAATAAACTGTCTTTCCGCTGTCGGTACTATTCTTGCTTCGCCTGACCACGCCATTATTTTTTTCGGATAGCGGAATACTTCATCTACAAACGGAATCTTTACTTTCAGTCCGGCTTCGGTTACAACTTCTTTTATTTCTCCCAATCGAACTACTACCGCCTGTTCGCCTTCATTTATTACATAGAAAGGACCTGCTATTATGAAAGCGACTAATAAGACAGCAATTACAATTAAAGTGTTATAGAATTTTTTCATTATCTTCCTCCTCCTATACTCATTAGAGGCAGGAAATTATCTAAATTTCGATCAATAATTGTTGTGCCTGGAGTTTTAAATACTTCTTCGACCATTTCATAATACAAACGCTGTCTTGTTACATCGCGGGCGTTGCGGTATTCGTTATAAACTTCGTTAAAACGTGATACATCACCTCTTGCTCTGTTTACGCGTTCAACCGCGTATCCTTCCGCCACTTGAATTATTCTCTGCGCCTGACCTCTGGCTTTGGGAATCTCCTCGTTGTATGCCTGCTGACCTTCGTTTATAAGACGTTCGCGATCCTGCATCGCTTTGTTTACGTCTTCAAAAGCTTCCCGCACGCCGGCAGGAGGAGTAACATTTTGAAGTTTAACGGCGATTACATTGATGCCAAGATTGAATTTCGCGAATGTATCATTCATTATTTCAAGAGCTTCCATTTCTATTGCGCTTCTTTCAACGCCCATGATCGCCATAATCGCGCGATCTCCTACAAGCATATTGATCGCAGAACGCGATACGTCCCGGATTGTTTCAGGGCGTTCGTTTACGTTAAATGTCCACGCTATAGGATCAACAACGCGATACTGAATAATCCACTCAATATCTACTATATTAAGGTCTCCTGTAAGCATGATTGACTCGCCGCCCTGAGCTGAATAAGAGGGAGTGTTGCCGCTTCTTGTTGTGCGAAAACCAAACTCTTCTGTAAATACTGTTGTTACTTTAACTGTATAGTTACGGTCAATTCCAAAGGGAAGTTTGAAATGAAGTCCTGGTTCCCTTATTCCGATAAACTTGCCAAAACGGGTTATAACCGCTTGTTCAGTCTGATCGACGATAAAAACACTTGTCGCTATTAAAATCAGCACAAATATTCCGGCGATAATTAACAAAATCGTGTTTGGGCGCAACTGGCCTAAACTAAAATTATGCGGGGTAAATTTCATATTTTCAGTATACAACTCTCGCAGAAATCAAGCAATAGTATTATAATGATTGTAGCGCCCGCCGCTTCGGCTGCGCACAAAGGAGGCTACTTATGGAAATGGATTACACTATTGAGGAACTTGGAAAAGCAACGGTTCCGTCACCGATACAAATGTCAAAAACGCACGGTGATAAAACCGCTAATTATGTTACCGACGACAGATTTGTCCGTTTAAGTTCATTTATTATTCCAGGCGATCAGCCGGCTGTTAAAAGGACTGAAGTATTAGAACGCGCAGGTCCGAGAGAGATGATTTATTTTACGCCTGCTCATGTGCATGCCGGCATTGTAAGCTGCGGCGGTTTGTGTCCCGGCATTAATGATGTTATCCGCTCTATTGTACGCTGCCTTTGGATGCGTTACGGTGTTACAAGAATAACAGGCGTCCGGTACGGATACCTCGGTTTTTTGCCTGAACACCAGTATGGAGTCAGACAGCTTGATCCCGATTCGGTTGACGATATTCATAAAATCGGCGGCACGTTCCTTGGAAGCGCAAGAGGCGGCGGAAGGGAAGTTGTGCAGATTGTCGACACTATGGAAAAGCTTAATTTTAATATGTGCTTTGTAATCGGCGGAGACGGCACTCAGAGAGGAACGCTGGATATCGCTGAAGAAATTGATAAAAGAAATTTAAAAATAGCCATGATTGGAATTCCAAAAACAGTAGATAATGATTTTGCTTTGATCGATCGATCTTTCGGTTTCAATACCGCTGTCGCGAAAGCTGTTGAGGTTGTTTCGGCGGCGCACGTTGAAGCTGTATCAGCCATAAACGGCATCGGTCTTGTAAAAGTTATGGGAAGAGATTCCGGTTTTATCGCGGCGCATACCGCTCTTGCCAGCCATGAAGTCAACTTTGTTTTAATTCCTGAAGTGCCGTTTAACCTTGAAGGCTACAACGGATTTTTGACCCATCTTGAAGACCGGATTAAAAAACGAAAGCACGCTGTTATCGTTGTCGCCGAAGGCGCGATGCAGGATCAGCTTCTGACAGAGAAGAAATTTGACGCTGGCGGAAATGTAAAAATGGCGGATGTCGGCGTTTATCTTCGCTCAAGAATAATTAAGCATTTTGATGAAAAGAAAATCGAAATCAATCTTAAGTATATCGATCCAAGTTACGCGCTTCGTTCAGCTCCCGCGAATCCTGACGATTCAATTTACTGCGAACGCCTCGGCAATGCCGCGGTACATGCCGCTATGGCAGGGAAGACAAAAGTAATTATCGGTCTTGTTAACAACAGGTTTGTGCATCTGCCCGTTAAGTCAGTTATTACGCACCGCAATAAAGTTAATCCCGAGAGCAGCTTGTGGCGCGATACTATTGACGCTACGCATCAGCCGTCGTTGATGGTAAACAGGTTCGAATCTTAGCAGGGAATGCGTAACAGATTAACAGATGAGCTTGCTGTCTGCGGAATGAACGCCGTACTGGCAGTAAGCGAACATCATCCTCAGACAATTAACCGGCTCTTTCTGCGCGAAGACAGACTTGAGTTTTTTACCGGAATTTGCAAACAGCTCGCGGAACGCAAACGTCCCTATAAAATTTGCGAAGATGATGAATTGGAACGTATTTGTAAAAGCGTTCATCATCAGGGAATTGTCGCAATGATAGAAGAGCCTGCTGTTGAGGGACTCACTCTTGAAGATTTGGACGCGTGGGCTTCAGAAGGCAAGACGGGCGTTCTTCTTTATTCTGTCGGGAACGATCACAACCTTGGCGCAATTGCGAGAGCGGCGGCTTTCTTTGATGTCAGTTACATTGTGCTGAATGAAAAGGATTCTTCGCTTAGAACGGATGAAGAGGACGACAGGGATGTTCGTTTGACAACGAGCGCGTACCGTGTCGCGGAAGGCGGCTTTGAACATTTAACAGTTCGTAAGGTTGCAAACGCGTCCGCCTTTTTAAAGGACGCGTCAAAACGTCTTGTGACGATCGGCACTGACATCAGAGCGAGGATGCGTATCAGCGATATGGAAAAAATCAGGAAAAAAAATACCGGCACCGTTCTTGTTCTCGGCAATGAAGAGACCGGTCTTCCGAAAGAAGTGAAAGATAAATGTTCATATCTCTTGCGTATCCCCGGCACGGGAAACATTGACAGTTTAAATGTGTCACAGGCAGCCGCGTTATTTTTGCACGCGATTTTTGAATCGTAGCGAGTTGACCGTTTTTATTTATTATCATATTATATATCCGTGCCTGTACGCAGATCAAAAAATAAAACAGTATCCCGTAAAACGCAAATCGTAGTTATTTTCTGGATTATCTTTGTTATTGTTATCGTCTGCGTTTTCATTGCAAACGCGCCGACTATTTTTAAGAATCTGGAAATTTTTACCAACTCTTCAAAAACAACAGATGAAACCGCTGTTGAAGAACAATTGCCTGAAGTGCATATTGAAAATGATCAGCCGCCTGTTTCTCTTCCTGTGTTAACTCCGCCTTCTTTGGTTACGCCTCCTCTTGAAACGCAGCCTGCGCAGCAGGAAGAAACAAAACCTCCGCAGCAGACTCAGACACAGCAGCAGACTCAGCCGCCGCAGACTCAAACTCAATCGCCGCCGCAATCGCCGCCTGCGGAGATGAGATCAAGAGCGGTTTATTTCGCGCAGGTTAACAGAGACGGGCAAATTCTCCAATCCAGAGTTACGCGCAGAATAGCCGCTTCAAATACGCCGTTACGGGATACAATCACCGCGATGCTGATTGGACCGAGTCCCGGTGAACTCAGCGGAAACCTTCTCAGTTTTATTCCGCAGAATACCAGACTGCTTTCTGTCGCAATCCACGGAACTACAGCCTATGTCAATTTCAGCGAAGAATTTATGTTTAACAAATACGGCGTAGAAGGTTACAGAGCGCAATTAAGGCAGGTTATCTGGACTGTAACAGAATTTGACAATGTTAAAAACGTTCAAATATTAATTAACGGCGAAGTTAAAAATTATCTGGGAGATGACACAGGAATTGTTATCGGGGCTCCTGTAGATCGTAACAGTAATATTTTTTAGAAATCCTTGTTTTAAAAAAATCTTTTAAATTCTATTGATGGAAATAACTTTTCCGGTATGCGCGTCAATCTCCGCGATAATTCCCTGCATGCTGCCTGAATTATTCAACTCCGCTGTTTCCATGTGGTATAAAACCTGCTTGCGCGCGCGATCAATGCAAATTAAAGGGTTCATGCCGATCACGCTGTCAGCATTGCCTGTCATGCCAAGGTCTGAAATGTACGCGCTGCCGTTAGGAAGAATGCGTTCATCCGCGGTTTGCACATGCGTATGAGTGCCGGCAATTAAAGTTGCGCGCCCGTCGATATAATACGCAAGCGCTTCTTTTTCCCGGCTGGATTCGGCGTGGAAATCAACTAAAACCAAAGGAAAAGCCGATGTGACCGCATCGCCGTCATTCTCCATAAGCGGATGATTGTCTGAGGCTCTGCCTTCAAGCATTTCAATCAGATGATCAAAGCACTGGAAAGGACAGTCGATGGGAGTCATCAATTCTCTTCCTTGAAGATTTATCACAATCCAGCTTATGCCTTTTTTATCAATGCACGCATAACCGCTTCCCGAGATGCCTTGAATTGTTCTTAGTCCCGAAGGATAGTTAGCGGGACGAAGCATGCTTCTTTCTGTTTCAAGCACATGCCAAAATTCGCGTTTTTCCCAGACATGATTTCCCGACGTTACTACATCAGCTCCGGCTTTCAGTATTCGCCTGAAACTCTCTTCTGTCATGCCGAAACCGTCAGCCGCGTTTTCGCCGTTGACTGTGACAAAATCAATACCCTGTTCATTTATTAATATAGGAAGTTTCTTTTCCAGAGTTTCTAATCCTGACGAGCCGACGACATCGCCTATCATCGCGGCTTTAACTATCTTCATTATTATGATATTGCCACAATTTCTCATGATCTGTAAACTATATATATTATGACGCGTGGTATTTTTCTCGCCGGGAATGAATCTGCTCTCAGCCGTGCCATTGAAGCCGAAACAATTAACCGTGTTGAGCAATTTGCCGCTGCTTTAATACCAAACAGGCTGTCAGGCGGATTGAAAAACACGGCGCAGGAAATACCCCAAAGGATGCAGCTTGACTGGAACCCTTCAAGTTCAATCTCCGCAAGGACTCTTGTTATCGCTGCGGAAAACCGTCTTGAACGCATTGACGAAGCGATCCTGATTTGCTCGCCTCCTTCCATCCGAAGCAGCGCTTCATCGCTTCCTCTCTCTGACGTTGAAATCCTTATAAACGATCACATTAAAGGATGGTTTTTCCTTGTAAAGGAATTGTCCGCAGTTTTTTCCGCCCGAAAGCAGGGTACTCTGGCGCTTGTTTTCTCTGATATATCAAGCTCAGGCAAAGATGATGCCGCCGATGTTTTAGGTCCGTGTGCGCTTGCGTCTTTCCGCGCTCTTACAAACGGACTGCTTGCGGCGGCTCATGCCGAACCGTATATTACTGTCGGGTTTTCACATTCTGATGCCGGCAACGAATCTCCCTTCGCCGCTTTTATTTATAAAAATATTGATGATATCACAAACCGTTCCAACGGCAAACTTCATAAATACGGAAAATTCAGTTTCTTTAAGTAATAAGCGGTTTTTATTTCCGTTTTTTCGGTGTATACTTATATAGATATGGTTTTAAGAGGATTGGCGGTTATTACTCAATGAGATTAAATAGGGGAATATTATCACTTCTTTTCTGCGTTACTTTTTTTTGCGGGATTTTTTTATTTTTAACCGTGTTTACATCCTGCAAACAAAAACAAAAACATGACGAGGCTGCTCTTGTAATATATCATTCATATATCGACGTTCCCGGCATTACAAAACAAGAAATCGCTGTTGTAGAGGCGCTGCAAAAGGAGAATAGAACTCTTATTTACGGAATGGCTCCGTCAACAGAAGCGTTCGTAGACGAAAACGGCAATGTCAGCGGATACTCCGCCCTGTTCTGCGATTGGCTGACAGAACTTTTCGGAATTAAATTTGACCTTAGGATTTTAGAATGGGTTGAATTGACAGAAGAATTAAAAAACGGCGAGATTGATTTTTCTGTCCATTTAACGCCGGATGATGAAAATCTTGACAATTTTTTTATGACAGAACCGATCGCCGAACGGCAGTTTATTACTACGAGGCTCAACGGAAGCCAGAGTATTGATCAGATTGCTCAAAGACGTACTCCGAGATTTGCGTTTATAAGAAATTATCCGACAGAAAGTATCATTGCTTCAGTTACAAAACCGGGTTACTACGATGTTGTGTGGGTCAATGATTATAACGAAGCGTATCAGGTTCTTGAATCGGGAAATGCCGACGCTTTTATCAGCGTATCCGCCTCAGAAGCGAATTTCATCACACGCAGGAATTTGATACATGAAGATTATTCGCCGCTGACTTTTTTTCCGGCTTCCATGGCGACTGTAAAACCTGAACTGAAAGAAATAATTTCAATTTTGAACAAGGCGCTGAAAAATAAAGGGATGCTGTATTTAAAGAAATTATACAACGCCGGTTATGATGAATACAAGCGGTATAAATTCCTTGTGAGTCTGGATGAAGATGAAAAAGCGTTTCTTAGAAATACCGATTCTGTGCCGATAGCGGTTCAGCCTTTTAATTATCCCGTGGTCTTTTATGATTCCAGAGAAAAAAAATGGGACGGTATAGCTATTGAACTTTTGCAGGAAGTAAAAAAAGTTACAGGGCTTTCCTTTAATGTTGTGAATGATGAAAATGCCGGAATGCAGGATTTAATACGAATGCTGCTTGAAGGCAAGGCGCATATTTTATCCGACCTTATTAAGACAGATGAACGCGAACCATTCTTTATCTGGGGAAATTATAAATTCATGGAGGATCAGTATGTGCTCTTGTCCAAAACGAAATTCCCCAATGTAAGCATTAATGAAATTCCTTTCTCGCGGATTGCTTTAAGAGGAGGCACTGCTCATACGGAAATGTTCCGCAAGTGGTTCCCCAACTCTGAATACACAAGCGAATACAGCGTTATGGAAGACGCGTTTTTGGCGCTGGAAAAAGACGAAGTGGATCTGTTAATGGGAGCCAAGAGCCATCTTCTTTACTATTCAAATTATAATTACTTCTCCGGTTACAAAGCGAATTATCTTTTTAATCATTTCTATGAAGCCGCTTTCGCTTTTAATAAGGATCAGGAGATGCTTCGCTCCATTATTGACAAAGCGCTTTCTATTGTTGACACCGAAGTGATTGTGGAACAGTGGCTGACAAGAACTTACGATTACCGCACAAGGATGCTTGAGGCGCAGTTCCCCTTGTTTATCGGCGCGATAGTTCTTTCACTTATTGTGCTTGCGCTGACGGTCGTTTTATTTATCAGAAGCAGACGGCAATCGCAAAAATTGATAAAGGAACATGAGCGTACAAGAGTCATGCTGGACACGCTCCCGATTGCCTGTTTTTCAGGAAGCGTTGACGGCAAGATTTTCGACTGCAACACCGAAGCTGTGCGTCTCTTTGAACTGCAAAATAAACAGGAATTTTTAGATCATTTTGATAAAGATCTTTCGCCGGAATTTCAGCCTGACGGTCAAAAATCATATGAGCTGTTGTATAAATACGGACACCTCGCGCTTGAGACTGGAAAATATGTCTTTAACTGGACTCATCAAATGTTGGATAAAACGCCGATTCCCGCGATTGTTACTCTGGAAAGCGTTGTCTACAACGGCGAAAATATCCTCATGGCTTATATCCGGGATATGCGTGAACACGAAAAAATGTCAGACGAAATCGGAATGCAAAACAAACTCCTTACAATGGTAAACAGAGTGTCTTCCATTTTGCTTGAGCCAGATATAGGTCATTTTGAAGATGCTTTAAAGCAATCAATGAAAATTATCGCGGAAGTTGTCGGTGTTGATCGTATTTGTATCTGGATTAATGTAAGTGATGATAAAGAACTGCACTTTTCAATGGGTTATCAATGGGAAAAGGAAAGTTTTAAAACAAATAGCAGCGATGGCGAATTGGCTCCCGATCTCTGGTTTAAAAATTTTCCTTTTTGGAAAGAACAGTTATCAAAAGGAAACTGCATCAACTCATTGAGGAGTGATATGCCGGTAATAGAAAGGGAAGAATTGAAAGCAAGGAATATAAAGTCTGTTCTTGCGGTGCCGGTCTTTTTACAGGATACTTTCTGGGGTTTTGTCGGTTTCGACCAATGTATAGTGGGACGCGTATACAAAGACAGCGAAGTGCTGATCATGCGTTCCGCAAGCCGTATGATAGCGAACGCCGCCATCCGCAATGAAATGTCTATTGAGCTTGTTTTCGCAAAAGAGCAGGCGGAACAAAGCAACCGTTCAAAAAGCATTTTCCTGTCGCACATGAGCCACGAGATTCGCACTCCGATGAACGCGATTTTGGGCATTGCGGAAATTCAACTGCAGAAAGCGGTTCTTTCGGCGGAAGTGGAAGAAGCGTTCGGCAAAATTTACGAATCAGGCGACTTGCTGCTTAACATTATCAACGACATACTCGATCTTTCAAAAATTGAAGCTGGTAAACTTGAGCTGATTCCCGTCAATTATGATATTCCCAGTCTCATTAACGATACTGCCCAGTTAAACCGTCTGCGTTATGACAGCAAGCCGATACCATTTTCTCTCCATATTGACGAGAATACTCCGCTTGAGTTATGCGGCGATGAACTCAGAATCAAACAGATATTAAATAATATTTTATCCAATGCCTTTAAATATACTGACGAGGGAACTGTTGATTTTTATGTTTCTTCCGAACCGATAGATAATAACAATGAAGATGTGACGCTTGTTTTCTGTGTCAGCGATACAGGACAAGGCATGACAGAAAACCAGCTCGCAAGGCTTTTTATTGAGTATTCCCGTTTTAATCTTGAAAAAAACCGGACAACGGTCGGCGCTGGTTTGGGTATGAGTATTACAAAACGTCTTATCGATTTAATGAAAGGCGAAATAACTGTAAAGAGCGAGCCGGGGAAAGGATCGGAATTTACGGTGCGTATCCCGCAGAAACGCATAGGTAATGCCGTATGCGGTCCTGAGTTGTCTGACAAACTGCAGAATTCTCGTTTTCAAAGTTCGGCAATCTCCAAGAAAGTGCAGTTTCTGCGCGAATATATGCCTTACGGAAGCGTTCTTGTTGTTGATGATGTGGATTCAAATATATACGTTACAAAAGGAATGCTTCTGCCTTACGGCTTAAAGATTGAGTCAGCGTCCAGCGGTTTTGAAGCTATTGAAAAAATCAAGAAAGGCAATACGTACGATATTGTGTTTATGGATCATATGATGCCAAAAATGGACGGTATCGAAGCTGTAAGAATTATACGCGAGATGGGATATCAGCATACAATTATCGCGCTGACTGCCAATGCTTTAATAGGCAGGGAACAAATGTTCTTGAAAAACGGCTTTGACGGATTTGTTTCCAAACCGATTGATTCGCGCGAACTCAACCTTATTCTGAATGAGTTTATACGAAACAAACAGCCGCCTGATGTTGTGGAGGCGGCGCGGAAGGAACAGCGCGAAAAAGGAACAAGCAATGCCGGCGTCTCTGAATTGAACACGCTCGAAGTTAAGAAATTATTTATCAAAGACGCCAAAGATGCGATTAACATTCTTGAAAACACCAATCTTGAGAGTGAGGATGGATTAAGTCTGTATATTGTCACTGTCCATGGAATGAAGAGCGCTCTTGCCAATGTGGGTGAAAAAGATCTGTCAAAAACCGCGCTTAGGCTGGAAAGAGCCGGTGAAGAAAAGAATCTTTCTGTAATATCAAAAGAAACTCCTGTGTTTATTAGTTCATTAAAGACGCTGATTGATAATTTTAAGGTCGCGAAAGAAAATAGCAATAATGTTGAAATGTCTAAAGACGACAGCGATTATCTGCATGAAAAACTGCTTGCGATTAAAGCGGCTTGTTTAGCGTTTGACAAAGACACGGCAAAAGCGGCTCTGGAAGAAATTAGTCAAAAAACATGGCCAGAAACTGTTAATGATGTCCTTGATGATATATCATTGCAAATACTGCACAGCGCGTTCAAGAAAGCCGCAGCGATTGCGGAGAGTTATGTAACTGACAGCGGCTTGCAGGCGAACTTTAATATTTAAAGTCTCGTATTGAAATTAACCGCAATTTAAAATCATTTCTCAAAGATTGATTTCTTAATTTTTCGCAGAAGGCTGATCTTTGCAAGCGGTATGCGTTCTGAGTTTATGACAATAATTAAATTGTCCCCTGCTTTTTCCATCGCCTGGGGCACGCCGTATATTTTCTTTACTTTATTCTTTACCGTCAAAACGATTTCTACCGGAGAGTGCTGTGATATTGCCTGTTTAATAATGTTTTGTTTACCTGTATAATCCATGTGTTTGGCTTCTGTTTTTTCGTAGCGGATGTCAGCGTCTTTTAACTGCGCGCCGCAAATCACAAGCCGCCTGTCAATTCTCGCGGAGAGTTCGGCTTTTTCAATTTCTGTCAGCGTCATTTTTTCAAGTATGGCGCGAAAACCGGCTTTTATATTTTCTTCGGCGTATTCTTCGTCCGCTTCGTTAGCTGCGCTCTGTTTTTCGGAATATGTTAATTTTATCGGTGTGTTCATAGAGGAGAGAGACGGGAAAGTGCACATAAACGATGTTATGGATGATGATTCATTTTTGTCATTTCGCCGGGCGACAATATCGATCCCTGCTTTTTGAAGAGCGGATGCCGCTTCCTCCATTTTGTCTTCATCCAGAAGATACACTCCCGGAGCGAGAGTTTCGCTGATAAGCGGCACAAGATGTTTGGTCTCTTTTAAATAACGCTGATCTTCCGCGAGCTGAAGGACTATTCCTCTTTTTAACGATACTTCGCCATATCGCTTTTCCCAGTCTCTCAAATTCCAGATTAAAGCATCTTCAACCTTTCCGCCTGAAAGACGTTTTAAAATTTCGATTATTTTATCGGCGTTAATATTATTATTAAAGGCTCTTACCGCTGAATCTTTGCTGAGTTCAAAAATAACAGCGGTGCTTGTTTTATTTATATTTGCAAAAGACGTTAACTTCACCGCATCAGAAAAATTAATTTCCGGATATACAATTATCAATGTATTTGAGTCTATCGCTATTACGGGGCGGTTTTTATTTTCAATATCAAAGTTGATTATTTTCGCCAGACCATTTTCTATACAGAGCAAGCCGGTTTTTTCCAGAGCGTTAAAAAGCAGCTCAGTTTCTATCTGTATGCCCGTTTGTATTTTTATTATTTCTACTATTCTTTTAAGAGTGATTTCAGGATAGGTGATTTTTGTATTTAACGATTCCAGAAAGGTTTGCGTTAAGCTTGTTATTTCTCTTAGCCTGTTTTTATAAAGCGGCGGCATGATTTCAAAAGGAGGAGTTAACGATGTATAAATAGTCATGGCGGCGCAGACATATATCATTCTTTCGCGCGCTGTTAATACGCAAAAGTCGTTGAACCTTTTTTTGTCTGGAATGAGTTTGTCCGCTTCTGTGTAAAATAACCCGAGTAGTTGAAGGGTATCCACGGTGTTTTCCAAATCAATATTGGGGAAAAAACTTTTTCCGTCTTCCTTTACGCGTTTCAGGATACCGCTTCCCTGTCTAAAAAACGATTCATGTTTTAATACAAACGAGTATAAAGCGGCTATTGTTAATTCGCTGATTGCCGGCGTAAATGATTTTTCGCTGTTTGTGTTTGCGCGGCGGGCGGAAGAACCGCGGGATGTTTTTTTACTGCCTGCTATCGGGAAAAGCGAGGAAGAATCCACGGCGATTGGAATGAGTACTTGTTTTAAAACGGGGTTAAGCGCAATATACGATGAAGGAACGGCGTTTGAAGGTGAATAAGAACGCGCGGGTTTTTCTTCTGTAAAACGGTATAAAAGAAAACGTTCTTCCATATTAACGATTATGTCCTGAAGCTCTGCGTAGTTCATTACATCTGTTTTTGCCTGCAGTGACGGTTCAATTTTATCTTCTTGTTCACCGTCGTCATCGTTTTCACTGTCGCTGTCGTCTTCGCAGAAAAAATCTTCAAGCTGCTCCAGAGTAGGTTCGCCGAACAGGTATATCGCCGCGATAATTTTCTTTTCAGTTTCGTTAATATAAGCCGTTATTGTTTTTTGAATATCTTCGCG
>JGI24695J34938_10000781_pt1 | contig 29833 bp, 18 predicted proteins | sample TergutCo191P3_FD_34938 | JGI IMG/M metagenome (IMG submission 34938)
GGCTGCCGTTAACAGGAGGTACAAGATGAAAAAAATAAAAATCATCTTTTATGCGGTATTGGCGGTAATGACACTCGCCATTATTTCCTGTGATTCAAGAGAAAAGTTGTATATTTACAATTGGACTTACTACACGCCCGATTCAATTATCGAAAAGTTTGAGCAGGAATATAATGTCAGGGTTATTTACGACGAGTTCGCGTCCAACGAAGAAATGTTCGCGAAGCTTATATCAATGAACAGGGAAGGATTTTTCGGGTTGGTTTCCCGTCTTTTCGGACGGCAGTATGACGTTGTGTTTCCATCCAAGGATTTTATCCCGATAATGATCCGCCAGGACATGCTCGAAAGAATCGACAGATCAAAAATGAAAAACCTTATAAACATAGACCCCTCTGTTCTGGAAAGGGCTGATTATGATCCGCGCATGGATTACTCAGTTCCATATTTTTACGGGGCTGCGGGCGTTATTGTAAACACCGCGCGCGTTCCTGATTATCAGCGAAGCTGGTCGATATTTTCCAGAACCGATCTTGGAGGCCGCATGACAATGCTGGATGATCTGCGCGAGGTATTAGGCGGCGCGCTAAATTATCTTGGCTACTCGGTAAATACTACAAGCGCATCTGAGGTCACCGCCGCCAGAGATTTAATCATAAATTCATGGAAACCGAATATCGTCAAATTTGACGCTGAAGCGTTCGCGAAAGGATACGCCAACGGCGAGTTCTGGGTAGTTCACGGCTATCCTGAATCGATATATGAGGAAATTCTTGATAATGAACAGCTTTTAAGGGACACTGTTTTCTTCATCCCTGATGAAGGCGGACCTTCCTATATAGACAGCATGGTTATTTTAAAAGGATCAAACAATGTGGACCTCGCGCATTTATTCATCGATTTTATTCACAAACCGGAAATTTACGCCGAGTTCGCCGATGAGTTCGGTCTTCCGGCTACAGTCAATGTGCCCGCGAGATCGCTAAAAAAGGGCTATTCATTCTACTCCGCGGAAGACCTTCAAAGAACGGAACTTGTGCGGGATTTAGGCGTTAATCTGGATATATACACTAACGCGTGGTATAACTCTATTCGCGTGAGCAATTAAAGCCCGCGTTACAGCAGACGTCGACACAGTCGATGATTAGGGCTTTACATTTTCCGGATTATTTGGTAAAAATATACTGAGTAGAAAATTTTTGTTTTAAATGTAAGGAAGGATGATATGTCACGGAGTTGTGATATTTGCGGAAAACAAACAATAACAGGCAATAAAGTAAGCCATGCCAAAAATCGTACCCGGCGGACATGGAAACCCAATCTGGTCAAGGTAAAAACAGAGGCTGGCGGCACTACCATGAAAGTAAAAATTTGCTCAAGATGCCTTAAAAGCGATTACATAACAAAGAAAGTTTAAAGCGTTTTTTACGTGATGTTAAAATGGCGGATCCTGCTCTTTTACAATCGTTAGAGTATATTTTAAATCACAGCAATGAAGCGTCTCTTGATATTTTAGCCGAAGCGGTAGCGAGGCGAAAACGCGATCTTACAGTTTTTAACGCCGTAGGCGGTCTTCCCGATCCTCAAAAAATGGCGAAGGAAATCACCGAAAAAATAAATTCAGGAATTGGCATAGGCATTGAGGGGATGAGAAAATCCGTTCAGGAGATGATAATAAGAATCCTGAGGGAACACGCCCCCGAGCTTAATGATAAACAGGTTGATGAGTTATGCCGGGCGTGGCTTCCCGATATGCCGGGTTCCGGTAAGAACCAGCTGCCAAATGAAGCGCTGCTTTCAATGATTGAGCAATTTACCGCGTTTTCAAGAGGCGAAATGCCTGAACCCGCGGATAAAAAACTCCGCGATGAAATCGGCGAATGGCCTCAGCGTTACTGGAACGCGTTTCCTCCCGTTATCAGGCAAATCATCGCGGATTTTTTAAAAGATCGAATAACAGCGAAAGATTTTAAATCCAGGATAGTAATCGCGTTAGGAATTTAAATATTAATCTGTGGCTTTTTCAAAACTTCAGTTTTTGAAAAAGCTACCTTAGATTAAACAGAAAAACCAGTCTTTAGACGGTTTTTCAAAAGCCTTTTTCGAAACTAACCGAGATTTGAAAAAGGCTCATCTGATTTAATACTTAAATTCACTGCCGCCGATGAATTCGCGCAGGATGCTTGTGCCGGGAACATACTGGGGCGGAATCGGAGCGAAATTTTCAAGGAACGATAAAAGCCTTACCGCCTCTGAGTATTCGCTCATTACCGGCTTTACGGCGCGCAAAAGCGGATCGGCGTAATATTTTAAAACGGAAAGCTCATAATCCAAAGCTGAGTTAAACGCAGCGTCAGCGGAATTCTGAAACGGGAAAATGTGCCTGCGCTCCCCCGCCTGAACTTTAGGCCACATCTTAATCGTGCCCGCGGCGTCCATCGCGCGAAACTGGGAATCGCGCACCATGCGCCGCAGCAGCCTGTTATCGCTTGTAGGAATACGGTTATGATCATCTAAATTAAGCTGGGTAAGCGCGGATACGTAAATTTTAAATTTCGCGGCGCGGTCGATGCTGTATGTAAGAGCGTCATTAAGACCGTGGATGCCTTCAAGAATCAGAATATTATTTTTTTCCAGTTTTATTTTTTTTCCGATTAATCCTTTTCGGGTTCCGGTTTTAAAATCGTAAACAGGAAGAGAAATTTCCTCTCCCTTGTAAAGAGACTGAAGCTGCGCGTTTAAAAGCGGAACATCAAGGGATTCAAGACACTCATAATCAGGCTCGCCGTTTTCATCCTTGGGAGTATTGGCTGTGCCCCTGTAATAATCGTCAAGGCTTATAGCGATAGGCTTTAAACCTAAAGTCATAAGCTCGATTTCCAAAAGTTTCGCGCTTGTTGTTTTTCCGGAACTTGAAGGACCGGCTATTAGCAGCAATTTTAAATCATCGATCTTTTCAAAAATCGCTTTCGCGATATCGCCCATCTTTCTTGCCTGATGAACTTCGGCGATTCTTATGTAATTGGAAATCGTGCGGGACGCGATTTTTGAGTTAAGCTCTCCTACCACGCGCACTCCGATTATTTTTCCCCAGTTTTTATAATCGCTGTAAACCTTAAAAAGCCGCGGCTCGTCCACAAAAGGATCAATTGTTTTTCCCCTGCCTGAAGCGGGAAAACGCAGGAGAAAGCCGTCGCCGTAAGCCATCAGCTCAAACGATGATAAAAGCCCTGTTCGCTCCAATAGCGGCTGCACATAAATGTCCATGTACCGCGCGCATTCATTAACTTTTATCCGCGATGAGCTTCTCTGTTCCAAAAGAAGGGCGGTGTCAACCTGATTATTGGATTTAAATAACATAACCGCTTCTTCATAGGAAAGATATTTAAAAGTTATTGGAAGATTATCGCTTACAAGCTTTCGCATTTCGGTTTCAAGTTTATTAACGTCAGATTCTTTGGGTTTATCGCCTGAGCTTAAAGTATAATAGTAACTGTTGCCAAGAGAGTGACCGACATAAACGCCGTTATCAGGAAACGCGTTACGCGCCGCTATCGCTAGAACAAATGACAAAGTTCTCCTGTAAATCATCGCGCCATCAGTTGAATTTAAAAAAACAGGCTCAATTGAGGCGTTCATTAAAAGCGATGTTCCCACAGGGCGTATCTCGTTGTTTACTTTTACCGCCGCCAGCTCTTCATTTCCAAGATCGAAATGTTCCGCGATCTCTGACGCTTTTGTTCCGTAAGCGCAGACAACAGGTTCGCCGCGCGGGAACTTAATTTGTATTGTGTTCATAAAATTATTATAGCATGAAAATATTAAAAACTCTCTAATCCCCGCGCGCGGCGTTAGCCGCTTTTTCCGCCAGATTAATTTCTCTTGCTAAACACAGCTAAACTTTCTATATGCGATGTCTGCGGATAAAAATCAAAGAGCGCGAGTTTATCAAGGCGGTAACCGCCGCTAAATAAAATTTTAGAGTCGCGCGCGAGTGAAGCGGCGTCGCAGGAAACGTACGCGAGCAAAGGAGGACCGTTCTTTGAAAGCGCTAAAGCGAAGCCGCGAGACAATCCTGCCCTTGGAGGATCAACGACAGCGAAGCCTAACGCGCCGGAAACTCCGCTTTTTAAAGAAAATTTTTCCCGCTGTTTAAAAATATTTTCCTGCCAGTCTGTATCTTTTAAAACGAAAAACTCAGCTTTTTTTCCCCGCAGATTTTCTCTCGCGATACTAATCGCGGCTTTATTTTCCTCCGCTAGAATCAATGACGGAAACATATCGCCAAGAAAAAGCGCGAACACCCCGACTCCGCAGTACAGATCAGCCATTGGCAGGCTTGGATCGGCGTTTTTCGCTATATCTCTTAATTTTGAGATTAAAATTTCCAGCATCACGCAGTTACTCTGAAAAAATAACCCCGCGTCAAGAATTATTTCTTTATCCGACAAATTAATTTTTCCGCGGCTTACGCCTCCTTCGCGTAATAAAACATCGTCTTTAGAAAAAACTGTAAAGCGATCTTTTTCCGGCGGTATGGGAATAGAGCCGTTGCCAAGCGCTTCCCTGATGCCGGAAACGGCGACAGGGCAGTCATTAATCGCGATTATCTCATTATTGTCAATGCTTTTAAATCCAATTCCGCTTTTATTCCGCCTGAAACAATGGAATTGCGTTCTGTTTCGGTATTCACGCGAAGGCGATGAAAATATTTCTATATTTATGTTATGAGAAGATAAATCAAATCCTCCTACGCGCGAAAACGATTCGTTTAAAATAGAAGTTTTTATTTTAAGCTGCGCGCTATAATTAATATGACCAAGATTACATCCGCCGCATTTGCTATATGAGCACGCGCTTTGTACGCGTACAGGCGAAGGTTTTAATATTTCCAGTATTCCTGCTTTTGAGTATGTTTTTTTATCTTCTTTTATCCTGCAAACAACAGCTTCATCAGGAGCGCCGCCTTCCACAAAAACAGGTTTCCCATTAAAAAAACCAAGAGCGTCTCCGCCCTGAACGACGCTTTCCAATTGTAATTTTATAACATCTCCCGCAGGCATAAAAAATACTACCATATTATTCATTCGTAGGCAAAAAAAATGATGAGATTTTTCCTGAAAATAATGTTATAAATACATTATGCCTTCTATTCTGTTTAATTGCGTCTTTTTATTTATTACAGTAATTCAGGCTTTTTCTCAAAACGGCGGGCAGCCTCCGACAGAACCTTACTGGAGGCAGGCGCTCGGCGGAGAGGTTTTATCGATCCCTTCTTATCAGGCTCAATCGGCGGTTGTGGCTCTTGACGGCGGAAATATCAGAGCGTACTCAACAACCGGCGTTCCCATGTGGAACTATTTTTCAGGCGGAAGAATAAGTCCTTACGTTACGCGATCCCGGGAAGGCACATCATATTTATCAAGGACAAACGGAACGTTAATCGCGGTAAACCGGGCAGGGCGGGAATTATGGCGGCGCGGACTTGACGCTCCGTTAAGCTCAGGAATAATCGCGGGATGGGACGGCAGAATATTCGCGCCAACAAACCGAAAAATATACTGTTATACAGCGTCAGGAAATTTACTATGGTCAAAGACGCTGGATTCAGATTTTCAAATCGCGCCTGAAGCCGACAGGGAAGGAGGAATAATTTTTTCTTTAGCTGACAATAATGTTTACCGCGTCGATCCCTTTGGAAACGCGCAGATATGGAGAGTGTCTAACGTTCCGTCTGTAATAATATCAATAAAATCCAATAACAGCGCGCGTCAAAATATCATTGTATTATTCGCTGACGGATCAATGCAGGAAATTGGAAATTCCGACGACTGGTTTTTAGCCGCGTCAAGCGCGGCGCAATCATCCGCGCTGCCCCGTCTTCCCGCTTCCCCGTTAGCCGCGGCGCAAAGAGATGACAAGATGGCTGTCGTCATGAATGACGGAAGAACCTCTCTTATATCAATGACAGAAAAAAGAATAATCTGGACAGGCGACAGCCACATACTGGAAATAATAAACAGCGGGGGAAGCCCCGCGCTCGAAGCGAAAGTGCAGTATGATGAAAGAGGGATCTATGTATTAAACAAAAACGGCGCGACAGGTTTTACGCATGACGGCAGAAGGCTCTGGCTAACATACTTGAATAACGCGGCGGCGCAGCCGGCGTTCGGAAATGACGGAGTGCTTTACATGGGAGGCATGGACTGGATACTTTACGCGTACAAAATTGAAGATCGGATTTTACCGGAAAGATACGATATATACGAAACTGCCGCGGAAGGCTCCTATGGTTTGGGAAGACCCCGGATTTTAGATAATTTCGATTTTCCTGTTACAGAGAATGAAACAAGAACGCGTCTTGAGCAGATAAACGAAGCTATAACAACAGGAACTGTAGGAGCGAATGAACCCGCGTGGACATCGTTTTTGATGATGGTCTCCGCGGGGCGTCACCCGCTTCAGTTCAGAATCGGCGCGCTCAGTATGCTTGGAAGATTAGGATCGCAGGAAACAATTCCGTGGCTTATAAATATTTTCAGAAACGATAATGAACCCGCGATAAAAACAGCGGCGATAAACGCGATCGGCAGTATCGGAGTTGATCCGCAGGGAATCGCCCTTCAGGCGTTTTTATACTCGATTATAAACAGCTCAATTAGAGACGAGCAGATTTTAACAGCGGTCGCTTCAGCGACAGGCGCGTTATGCCGTTTTTCGGGCCCTCCGTTAAGCGAAGTCGGAATCAGAATGTTATCTTTGCTTACAGCGAATCACCAGCCGCCCGCGGCAAGAAGACAGGCGCGGGCTGAACTTTCAACGCTAAGATAGCGGTTTTGTGGAAAAAAATCTATATATTAATTTCAAAAAATGTATACTATAATTAAATATGGCTTTTTTAAAACTAACCGGGTTTTGAAAAAGGCTTAAATATCAGGAGTTTGTCATGAATATGCCAAAATATAAGATTTTATTATTAGTATTTTTATTGATGGCGCTTGCTTTTACAGGTTTCGCGCAGGTAAATGAGGATGAACTGCGAAATTTACCGCCTGTGGAATTCATAAATTATGAAGGCCCCTATTCGGTTGTAACTACATGGGAAGAAATCCGGCAGATTGGCGTAACGCTTGGACAAATAATAAACGCGAGCGAAGGAAATCTCCAGCCTACTTTGGCGGCAATGAACGCTGAACAAAGAAGAATGTACGCTTATATTTTTAACGCGGGGTATTTGGGCGGATATTTTGTAATCCACAGCATCTCCGAACCTGAGGACAATAAGCTTGACGCTGATATTTTCGGCTTGGGTGTTGATGTCGGAGTCGCGCACATCAGAAACCTAAGGCTGATAATTCAAGGGTATTTGCAAAGCGCGTATAATTACAGCCAGGCGGACGCCGAGCTTCTCGCGCGGTTAATAACCATTTACAACGCGGTGTACCGCAGCAACTGGGATTACTTTAACGCGCGCTATAAAACGCCTGTAATAAATAATCTGACAAGAGAAAGAGCAGGTCTTTCCATCCGTTTTGATGAATGGCCGGGAAGGACTTTATTGGTTATCCCGCTTGGCGTTGGAGGCTTAAGCTCGGTCGACGCTTCAGTCATCGCTGACGCGAGAGTGATTGAGGAACTTCGGACAGATGATGATCAGGGCGTTCCTGTAATGCATCAAATAATTGAGTTACTGGAACGCGCGGCGGATCAAGCCGAACAGCAGGCCGCGGTTATCCGTGAAGATATAGTTCAGGAAGCAGCTCAAATAACTCAGGAAAGAATTGAGATCGCCCAGGAGAGACAGGAAGTTCAGCAGCAGCTCGCGCAGGGAACGATTACGCCGGAGCAGGCAAGCCAAGCCGAACAACAGCTACAGCAAAGAGAAGAAGCGGTTGAGCAGAGAGAGCAGGCGGTTGAAGTAATGACCGAGCAGGCGCGGGAACTTGAGCAGCAGGCGCAGACAGCGGTAGAAACCGCGCAGGAAATCCGCGAGGTTGTAAGGGAAATTCAACAGGAAGAAATTGAAAATCCGCGGATACTTCCTGTAGCTCAGGAAATCACAGGCGGAGTGTACGGCGTGTCTATTGGCAGAACAAGCCCTGTTATCATGGGACAGATATTCAGATTAAATCCGGCTGACGGAAGCAGATTAAGAGCGTCCGCGTGGGATACGATACACACAAGAACGGTGACAATAATCAGCGGAAGAATTTACGCGATCGCGGGCGAAGCGTCAAGGACTATCCGGCTTGCTGAGTTTAATCCAGATTCATTGGATATGCTAAGACAGGGTGAGGATGAAATACAGCCCGGAAGTTTGCTTTGGGTAAACGGCAATGATTTTTACGCGATTGTAGCGGACGCGGGCGCGGCGTATTTAGGAAGATTTAACGCTAACCTTGAGCTTCAAGCGAAATCAGCTGAGAAGATACATTCAAGCTCGTCTGTTTCGATTAATCAGGGCCGCCTTTTAACGCAGCGCGAGAACGGAAGCCCGATGGCTCTTAACCCGGCGACACTGGAATTAATCTGGTAAAAATAGATTAAGATGAATTTTTACCACATACCAAACGAACGACTCGAACCTGTGCTTATTGTCTCGTACCACAGGTACGCGATTACTTAAAAATATCAGTAAAAATGTTCGCGGTGTTTGTGTGGTTAGTGGTAAAGAATAAATATTAATGTTCTACAAATTGCTAACCGAAAATGTGTTCTAAGCCGTGGAGAAGTTCCTCGGCTTTTACGCGGCAGCTTCCGCAGACTGTGCCGATTTTGGTTGCCTGCTGAAGCTGTTCCCAGTTCTTTGCTCCATTTTGAAAAGCGGCTTCGATATCTTTATCCGTAATCGAAAGACAGTGACAGATAACAGAAGACGCTTCCACAAATAAACCCTGCCTTCCTGTTTTGGCAAGATAATCGTCTATCGCGGCGCGGAGCGCTTTATCGCCGAGAACGGAACAATGTATTTTAAAACTAGGAAGCCCTCCGAGTTTCGCGACCAAATCCTCAGGTTTAATTTTATACGCGTCCTCGATCTTCATTCCCTTGATAGTTTCAGATAACATGCTGGTAGAAGCTATAGCGCTCGCGCAGCCGTAGGTTTTCCAGCGGACATCAGTGATTATATCGTCCTTAATTTTTAGGAGCATGAGCATTTGATCCCCGCATTTGATGTTCCCTGTCTGCCCTTTAGCGTCCGCTGCGAAAACGCTCTCTTCCTCAAACAACGCGTTCTTTGGATTAGTAAAATGTTCTTTTACAGTATCTGAATAAATCCAGTCTGACATAATTTCCCTCAAAAATTTTTTTTGCCGCTTTTAAAACACTAACATAAATTTCATGTTAATGTTGACATCGCGCGAAGCCGGGCGATTATCGCGGGCAATGTTTCTATTATATAGTCAATATCGCTTTCTGTAATACCCCACCCAAGGCTGAAACGGATAGAGCCGTGAGCGAGTTCAGGACCAAGCCCTGTCGCCATAAGCACATGCGAAGGTTCTAAGCTCCCCGAAGCGCAGGCGGAACCTGTTGAGGCTTCTATGCCCTGTATGTCCATGGAAAGCAGAATCGCCTCTCCCTCGGCGCCGGGGAACGAGACATTAAGAGTATTCGCGAGCGCGTCTTTTGGATGACCGTTTATTTTTATATTGGGTATATTTTTTACAAGGCCATTTAATAATCTTTCGCGTAACGCTGACATTTCCTTTTTATATTTTTCCGTTTCGCCAGCGGCGAGCCTGGCTGCCTCCGCGAATCCAAAAATGCCTGAATTATTATAAGTTCCAGCCCTGATGCCATCCTCCTGATGACCTCCCTTAATAAGCGAAAAAACAGGAGCTCCTTTTCTTACATATAACGCTCCCACTCCCTTGGGACCGTATATTTTATGCGCGGAGATTGTAATGTAATCAGCGCCTATTTCGCCCGCGTTTAACGGCATTTTCCCCGCCGCCTGCACCGCGTCAATGTGCATAAAGGCTCCGGCGTTTTTAACAAGTGCGGTTATTTCTTTTACATCCTGTACAGTTCCTATCTCGTTGTTAGCCGCCATTACGGAAACAAACAGTGTTTTTTCGTTTAACGTTTTTTTAAGCTCGTCAATTTTTAATTTACCGTATTCATCAACAGGAATAATCGCGACTTTAAAGCCCTCTTTTTCTAAGCTTAGCGCGGAGTTTCTTACGCACGGATGCTCAATAGCCGAAATTATAAATTCATCGCGCGTAACAGGCCGCGATTCCCCTATCAGCGCGCGCATTGAATAAAAAACTGTGTTATTCGCTTCCGATCCGCCTGAAGTAAAAACAATCGAGCCGTTTTTCCCGCCGATTAAATCCGAGACCGCGCTCCTTGCCTGCTCTACTCTGGCGCGCGCGATTCTTCCCGATTCGTGTATGCTGGAAGCGTTTCCAAAAATATCAAGATCATTTATAATCGCGTCTTTTACTTCCCGCCTGATGGGAGTAGTCGCGTTATAATCAACATATACCTTTCTCATTTCCAATCCTTTAACCCAAGTTCTTTTTTAATATCTTCTAAGCGTTTATTTAACGCCGCGATTGTTCTTTCCAGCCTGTCTTTTTCCTTGCTTAAAACAGCGACAGGGTCTTCTTCTTTGTCTTTGCCTTTTACCTGAACTTTTACGGAGTCCGGGCTTTTGCCTTTAATTAACGCGGCTTCGGCTGTTTTGCGCTCATCGCTGTCGCGGATACCCGCGAGAAAGCGCATGTTGTCGGCTCCTACTTCAGGAGCAATATCATATTCAAACATCTTAATCGCTGTGTTAGCCGCGGCGCGCGGAATACAAAGCATTCTGTCAACATAATCCTCAAAACGCACGCCTATTCCGGTACACAATTCATGTGCTTTTAAAAGATACTTTCCCATCGCTTTTACAAGCTCGCCGTTATTCTTTAAATATTTAGTTTTGATATGTTCAGTCAGTTTTATAAGTTCGGGGGAAACCGCGAAGACATCTTTGTAAATTTTTTTTTCCTCAGCTTTTTCCAATAGATCATGAAAAATCGCCCAAAACTCGGAGTTATGCGCCCGCGGCGAAAGAGTTCCGCCTCTTTTGCAGGCGTGAAGATGATGCGCGTATTCATGAATGGAAGTATACAAAAGCAGGTTCTGCCCTGTATCATCGCCAGAAAAATTTTTATTATGAATAATTATTTCCCTTGTAGCCGGCTTATAAAGGCCGTTTACTTTCTTGCTTTTTTTCCCGGAAAAAACTAAAGAGAACTCAAGAGGAGCGTCTTCTATTTTTAAAAGTTTTTCTTTTATTGCGTCCTTATTCATAAAAAGCCTCCTTTTTTATATGTCGCGAATTTTGTCCATTATTAAAGCCGCGGCCGCGGTACAGGCGGTTTCCGCGCGAAGAGCGCGTTCACCCATAGACAACCTTAAAAATCCCGCCTTCTCAAATAAAGTTCTTTCCCTGTCAGACCATCCGCGCTCAGGGCCTATCGCGATAACGGCGGGGCGGCTTGTCTGGGTGATATTAAAAATAGAACCTTCCGCGCGCTCATTGTCCATCGCGATTAAAAGCGGTACGCGTTTCTCGCTGGTTTTTTCCCAGGGTCTTTTTTCAATCCACATGTCCGCGCTCTCATATAAGGTCAAACAAGGAAGCGTCGTATCGCGCGCCTGAACCGCGCCTTCCAAAAGCGCCGCGCGGGAGCCGCCGTCAGTCAGCAGTTTCGCGTCACGGTAGCTTTTTTCGCATGTATCAGCCGTGAATATATCAATAAAAGATACTCCGATATTTGAAAGATCCCTTAACAGGCGGCGCATCTGGATCGGGCGGACAAATGAAACAGCCATCCTTAAGCGAAGGCGCTCAGGCGGAGGATCGAAACAATTAAGGGTAAAGTTGACAGAACCGTCAAAATTAATTTTTTCGATGATTCCAGTTCCGCGCGCTCCTCCGATGATACCGGCTTCAAACTCATCTCCCGGTTTTTTGTGAAGAACTTTTAAAATATGAACAGTCCGCGCGTCGCGCCGCGGAAGGCTGCGTCCAAGTTCATATTCTTCAAATAAAATTATATTCACTTGGTAATTATATCAAATAATCATTAATTTTTCATTACAGAAGTTCAAAAACAGCTCCGCTTTCATCGTTAAAAGCGCCGATTTTTTTCCCGTCTTTGTGAATTTTTTCAAGCACTGAATTAGTCACAAGAGACCTTGTTTTAAACCGGACAGTTTTATTAACAAGAATTCTCGCCCTTACCGCGGGACGGCCTGTTACTGTAAACCCTGTTTCGGCTGACCAGAAGAATGAGCAATTGCCGGCGTCAATGCCAAAATGCCATGAAATTTTTTCACTCTTTAATAAACCTTTTACAAAGCCGCACGCTTTAGTAACAGGATGATAAGATTTATCAATCGGAGAGCCGAAACACGCGAGGATTGTATCTCCTTCGTAACCCGCGACAACCGCGCCGGCGTTAAAAATAAATCTTTTAGCCGCGGAATAAAATGCTCTTTTAACTCTTCCGGCGTCCGAAGAATTTTCTTTGTCTTCTCTTCCTAGCAGGTTAGGGTCTTTTATCGCGATAACAGCGGTATAGGAATTTGTAATCTGCGAAAGGCGCGGATAACCTGAGTTAATTAAATCTTTTAGCGTATCTTTTGGAACCGATGTCCTGTACGCGTATTTGAAAGTCCTTGCCCTGTAGTTAAAATACGCGCATTTCGCGAAGAAGATTATAAGAGTCCCAGATAAGGAAGCGGATAAAGAAATCAGAGGATCAATCCAGTAGGAAAAATATGTAAAGACGCCTGTAAAAACCAAAGCGGATAAAAGACTTAAAAAAATCCCCGCCGGCAGAAGAATAACAGGGCGAAGTAAAAAAATAAACAATAAAATAACAAGCGATGATATTACAGACCAGAAAATTACAGACCTTTCATCCGCTGGTTTTATATGGCTTCCGGTAATAAGGATATTCGCGAGCAAAGCTGAATATTCCGCGTTAGGTGAAGGTCCCATTATGCAGAAAGACTGCTCAAGCTCATGCCTTAAAACTGAATATAACATCGACAACTCATCATATAAATTCCGCATCAGGATAAAAGAAGGAATTAAATTATTTTTTTCCAAAACGAGAGCGTTAATGATTTCTATATAAAACGGATCGGTATCGGCTATTTCATCTTCTATGGATTTAATTAATTCGTACTCAGCGCTGCCGGAAAAAAACAAATCAAGCGAACTGATAAAATTCCGGCGCGAAGCGATCCATAAGGCGCGGTTTTCAGCGTTAGGCGATCTTAGGAGTTCTTCCAGTAACTCAAGCGAGCGATCATAGATAAAAAGAGGAATCATATCAGGGGATGTAAGCGAGAACGCTTTATGTTCATTAGCCTGCTCCATCGCGCTGTACATCGCCATTTCCGTTTCTTTGTATCTGCGGAAAATATCAACGCTGATTCTGCGCAGATTTACATTCGCGTCCGTTATGATGTTTCCGTTTTTATCTAGATGAATATCAATATCTTTCGCGCTGTGACTTCTTAGCCATAAAACAGGGCCATGTCCGCCGGATGATTCAATCCTTGAGAAAGCGTATCTGTTCTTTAAACCTGTGTAAACAGGATGCTCCTCCATTGTATCCGGATCTAAAGGTCTTACGCGCCTTAACTTTCCATCACTGTCAGTTTGAATTTTTCTGTCCGCCTGAAGATAATTCCCGAAAACCGCGGCGGATCGGATCAAGTCCTCGTCTCTGTCAACTAACGCGGAAATTAAACGATCTCTCCCCTGAAAAGAAAGCTCCACAACCTGTTCGACAAATAAAGGCGCCTGCGCGGGATTAACAGTTCCCAGGCGGATGCCTTCAAAAAGATTTTTAATATTTGATCCAAGCAAATCATATTCTTCTAAAAAGCGCCGCCTTACCTCTGTTTCCGTCAGCATTATTGGAGAGACCGTAGGAGAAACGCGCCCCGCTAGCACAAAATTAGACGCTTCCATCTCTGTAAGAGCGATAAGAGTAGAAAAAATATCGCCGCTTTCTATAATATCATCCGTTTCTATGACAAGAATTTCCCGCGATACGTTCGGTTGTTTATAATTTACAAGAAAATCATAATGAAAGCCAAGAACCGGACCGGAAAGGAGAAAATTTAAAAGAAAAACAGTTCCTATGGCGGCGGCTAATCCGCCAAGAAGCATCAATAATGATATTCTAAAGGGAATATGAGAAGACATTATCTTAATTTCGGCATTTTGCGCCTATTTTAATAATCATATATACTTAAAAAACGTTTAATATGATAAAATGTTATACAGACGGGAGACAATATGAAAAAAAAATTTATGGATGAGAACTTTCTTCTGGAGAACGAAACAGCGAGGAACCTGTATGAAATCGCGAAAAAAGAACCTATTTATGATTACCACTGCCATTTGATCCCGCGGGAAATCGCGGAAAATAAACCGATGAGCGACATCGGAAGCGCGTGGCTTTCAGGCGATCACTATAAATGGCGAATGATGCGCGCGATGGGCATCAACGAGGAAAATATAACGGGTAACGGCTCGAATTACGAAAAATACTGCGCGTGGGTTCGCGCGATAGAAAACCTTATCGGAAACCCGCTATATCACTGGACGCATCTGGAGCTTCAAAGATATTTTAATATTAATGACACTCTGACAGAAAAGAGAGCCAGGGAAATCTGGGATAAAGCTAACGATCTGCTAAAAACTCCCGAACTATCAATAAAAGGAATATTCGCGAAATTTAATATTCACGCTGTCGGCACAACAGACGATCCCGCGGATTCGCTTGAATACCACAAGGCGATAGCGCAGGGGACAGCCGCGATCGGTAATATAGAAACAAAGGTGATTCCAACATTCAGGCCTGACAAAGCCTTGTATTTAAACGCTCAGGACTTTGGCGCGTATATCGTTAAACTTTCCGAAGCGGCTAAAGTTAATATAAAAAATGTTAACGATGTTCTTTCCGCGCTGGAAAAGCGCCTTGATTTTTTTATTACTCACGGCTGCCGCGCGAGCGATCACGCTTTGGAATACCCGCCCTACGCTGTATTAAAAGACAGCCAGATCGATGATATTTTTAAAAGAGCCCTAGCGGGGAAAAACGTGACCAGGGAGGAGGCGGACGCGTACGCCGCGAAAATTTTAACAGCGCTTTCCGGTCTTTATTCAAAAAAGAACATTGTAATGCAGCTTCATTTTTCTTCGATTAGAAACGTCAACGGAAACTATTTTAAATTATTAGGCGCTAACACAGGTTATGACGCTGTCTGCGATAATAAAATGAGCGAAAACCTCGCGCGCCTGCTTGACGCTATGAATACGGAAAACGCGAACGGCCTTCCAAAAACAATTTTTTATACGCTTAATCCAAAAGATTATTATCCGATTTTAACAGTAATGGGAGGATTCCAAGACTCGTCATGCGCGGGAAAAATGCAGTTAGGATCGGCATGGTGGTTCTGCGATCACAAAGACGGAATGGAAGAACAGATGAAAGCTCTGGCAAGCCTTGGGCTGTTTCCCGCTTTTGTAGGAATGTTAACGGACAGCCGGAGCTTTTTATCCTATCCCCGCCATGAATACTTCCGCCGCATTATGTGCAATTTAATAGGCAAATGGGTGGAAAACGGCGAGTTTCCTGATAACAGCGAGAAACTGGAATCGATTGTACGCGACATATCCTTTACAAACGCGCTGCGGTATTTTGGCTAAAAGATTTTAACCGCGGCATTGGAAAAGCTTAAATTAATATTTTAACTCACCAGTTATAAACGCGCGGGCGATTGTTTCACCTTGCGGGATAATTAATAATTCGCCTGTTTCTGAAATTCCCGCGAGAGCGCCTTTGATTTCCCTTCCTGACTCGGCTTCTCCGTCAATAAAGACAACCTGCTTGTCCTTTTTATACATACGCTTTTCTAACCGGCGCTTCCAGTCATTCGCGGTTAACAACGGACAGAGTTCATTATCCAGTTCGCTGTATAGCCTTAAAAGAATTTTTTCTAAAAGCAGGAACCTTTCATCCGATGTTATGTCAATATTAGCGCATAACGCTATGCTTGCCGCTTTTTTCTCAAGATGAGAAGGAAATGTTTTTTGAGTAACATTTACGCCTATTCCAATATGAACATTAGCGCCAGGCGTCCCGCTGTTCGCTTCGGATAAAATGCCTCCCGCTTTTTTATCTCCGATCATAATATCATTAGGCCATTTAATTAATATTTCAGGCGGCGCGGAATTTTTAGCGTCAATTCCTTTGGTATTCTGAAGGAGTAAAATAAAATCCTCAATCGCCTGAGTTACAACGAGACCTGTCCTTAATGTTAACGCGCGAGGAATATTTTCCATTTGCCTGTAACGCAGAAGAACAGTAAAAGCAAGTCCCGCCAGTCTGTCAGAGAGCCATTTCCTTCGCGGGATTCGTCCCCTGCCTTCTTCCTGAAAATCCGCGCATATTACAGTTCCGTGAGAAAAACCCTCTTCCGCTAATTTTTTTGAAACATCCATAGTGCTGGATACAGTATCCTCATGAAAAACAGGAGCGTTATACGGGTTATGTATTTTCATTCTTTCCATTTTTATGGTATTATACCCTTATGAACATGGTGTGTCTTGATCTTGAAGGCGTTCTTATCCCTGAAATTTGGATCGCGTTTTCCGAAGCCGCTTGTATCCCGGAGCTTCGCCGCACAACAAGGGACGAGCCTGATTATAATAAATTAATGAATTTCCGCATTGATATTTTAAAAAAAAATAATTTAAAACTTCCTGACATACAAAAAGTTATTTCACTTATGGAGCCGCTTTCAGGCGCGGTTGATTTTGTAAACGCGCTCCGCGAGAAAACGCGGCTTATTATCCTATCGGATACTTTTGAACAGTTCACGAAACCTCTTATGAAAAAACTTTCCTATCCTGCTTTGTTTTGCAATTCATTAATCGTTGATACCGAAGGTAATATTACAGGTTTCGCCCTGCGCCAGACAGACGGCAAGAAGCAGGCGGTAAAAGCGTTTAAATCGATGAACATGCGCGTTTTTACATCAGGCGATTCATATAACGACCTCGCGATGATACGCGAATCCCATTCTGGCTGCCTCTTTCGCGCGCCTGATCGAATAAAAAAAGAGTGCGAGGATTTAAAATGCGTTGACGATTATGATGAACTGCTCGCGGAGATTGAAAAATTCTTAAATTAAACTCATAGCTCGCGCTTTTATAAAAAATTAGTTTATTATCTTTTTTAGCGTAAAATCATTATGCCGCCAGTCTTTTCCGGTTTTTACGCGGAGATCAAGGTCTATCTTCCAGTCAAAAATTTTTTTAAGTTCTTTTAGCGCGCCAAGGCGTATCGCTTTTATTATTTCGCCTCCTTTGCCCACTACCATGCCTTTTTGAGATTCCCGTTCAACCATAATAAAAGCTCTTACCCAAAGATTTGTCCGGCTTTCTCCGCTGTTTTTAAATTCCATGTCAGCGATATCCACATACAGCGAATGAGGCAGTTCCTGACGCAGGCGGTTAATCGCCTGTTCCCGGATAATTTCCGCTATTCTGAAACCTGTCTCCTGATCCGTGTAATATTCATCTCCGTAAAGAGGCTCGCCTTCAGGAGCTGTTTCGAATAACGTACATAATAGCTCTTCTATGCCTTCTCCTGTAGCAGCGGAAATCAGATGCGCGCGCTTATCAAACTCAGGCATTTCCGGCGCGGAACAGGAAGAACAAAAAAAATTCTTTTTGATAAATTCCTTTGCCTTATCAGTATCCGCTGACTTTAAATCCGTTTTGTTTACGGCGAAAACCGTTTTTTCAGCTAACGGAAGAAGAAGAGTCGCGATTTCTTCCTCTTCCTCCCCTGGTAAGCGCGAAGCGTCTAAAATATAAAGCGCGAGATCGCATTCGGATAATGCGCGCTGGGAAACTTCCATCAGGCGTTTATTCATTTTTTTTTCGCTGGAATGTCGTCCCGGAGTATCAATGAAAACAAGCTGTCCTTCGCGTGAATTAACGATTCCGCGGATCGCGTTACGCGTCGTTTGCGGCACGCTGCTTACGATCGCTACTTTTTCGCCGCATACTTTATTAAGCAGCGTTGACTTTCCTGAGGAAGGTCTGCCAACGATCGCTACAAACGCTGATTTTTTTTTATTCTCATTCATTTGTTTATTACCTGACAACCATTACCTGTCTGATTTCATCAATATCAGGACCTACGATTCTTATATAATACATGCCGCGGGCTACCGGCATCCCGGAATTATTGGTTCCGTTCCATCCGTCTGTCCATTCACCAGGTTCGCGGTACTCGTTGCGCCTGATTGATCTTACAAGCGTTCCGTCCAAAGTATAAACCTGAATCGTAACTCTTCCCGGACGCAGCAGATGATAGCGAAGATATGTTACTTCCCTGTTATTGGAATTAATTACATTATTTAATATCGTTACGCCTCCGCGCTGATGCCTTATGTTCTGGATGTCAAAACCAAACGGGCGCACAAGCTGATACCAGTTCGCGGGAGCCGCTTCATTTGGCTGAATATCGAGCCTAGCGATATACATATCCTGATTGGAAGCGTTATTATTAAACCTGAAGATAAATTCTATCTTGTCGCCGCTTGAGTAAGAAGCGTTACTTCCAAATCTGAAAGTAGACAAAAGAGGAGAAGATGAAATTAAAGAAGGTGAAGCCGGAAGAATAAAATTCGCGTCAAACGCGGGAGTCGCGTAATAATAACCTGTGTTCGGAAGCCATAAACCGCCAGTATTCCTTCCCCTGACAGGATCCAGCATAGGATCGCGGAAGCGCGTAGGCATATTTACAGCCCATAAAAGATCAAACTTTAATCCTGATAAAGAAGGATCGGAACCAAGGCGGGCTTGTAAATCAATTTCGCCTTTGTTTTCAAGGTAGCCAAGATAAATATCAACACCTTCTGATCCGCCAAAGTTCCAGATAACTCCCGTGTCCGTAATTAACCTGTCGTAAAATTCACTGGTACTTCTGTATCCGTCAGGATTTAAAGGATTAACATACCTTGCCCAGACCGGCCATACAAAGAAACTGTTAGATGAAGAATTCGCGGGCGGCATTGAAATAAGCGCGTCTGTTACCCTGCGGGTTACGCCCTGTTCGGCTGGTTTTGAGGGCGTAAGAGCGCCTGTATAGCCGTCAAAACGCGAAGGCGTGACCAAATTTCCATTTCCGCTGATTAAATCATTAATCATATCGACAGTAAGCAATTTAAACGGCGGAAGAAGTACATCCGTTATATCTAAAGGATTTGACGGAGCGTTAATCTCATGCGGATTATTTAAAAAACCAGGATCATTGCCGACGCCAGCCATATGGCTGTTACCTGAAATATAAGCGTAAGCTGAGTATCCCCAGTCAAGCGGATATTTCGGAGGCTGGTAATACATGAAGAACGCCGGATCAAGAACCGGATCGCTCCAATCCATCGCCTGACGCGCCTGATCAATTATATTATCAACGATAAAATATCCATGATTGGGAGGCGAGGAAAAAGTATACGCGTCTTTTAAATTTCTTAATCCTATAAGATCAGACACGGAGAAGGAATTATTCCAGTTTAATAAAAAGCCAAAATCAGCCTGAGGCACTGTATAAGTAAAAATCTTCTCCGTGTTGTCAACATCGAAATATCTCCATAAAAATTGATATTGATTTGACGTGTCTGTAATTTCAAAGCCTGACAAGCCTGATTGTGAAAAATCGCTGTTGTTTACAGGTTCGGACAGGCGCAAATAAGTCTGATTGTGATTAGGCAGAGTAAATGTATAGGATATACGCGGCGGTATAGTGTCAAAGGGAATGATATTTACATCAACGCCGGGTTCTCCGACATAAGAGGCTTTTGTCACATCGTCTGTCAGCGATGTATTGCGCGTAACGCTCCAGCGCGGCGTGGTTCCGGTGTCAAGACCCGGTTTTTCTATCAGATAAATATAGAATGAATCCTTATCAAAATAATCATTAACAAGATCAAAACCGCCGCCGCGGAACCCTGTTCCCTTCTCAAGATTCAAATCATATCCTTCAACCTGAACATCAAACCCGGAGAAATTCCCGTTAAGCGCTATATTCGCCTGAACCCTGATCCGGTCAAGCCTTCCGTTTCCGTCCGAATCCTCTGTAAAACTGTAGAGAATTTTTCTTAATTCAATCCAGTCATAATTAAAGAACCCTGATAAATCAGCGTCATACGGAGTATTTCTGAAATAAGGCGTCGCGTGCAGGTACATTGATTTACTGTCGATGGGAATCCGGTTGATGTAAGCGTGGCTAAAATATATACTCACGCCTTTAAAATTCCTAAGCGGCGTTGGAAAGGGAGCTGATACAATATTAAAATTCCAGTATTTATCAAGCTCGGCGGAAACTGAGTTTTTTAAATTTGTGGGAGGCGGATATACCGGCAAAGCGTAATTTCCAAGATCGCCGGGAACTGAAGGCGGGCGCAGCATAAATTTATCGTATTTATACGGATACGCGCCATAATCTTCCGTCAATCGCGTAATTGTTACATATAACGTATCATCAGGGTTATTAGCGGATGACATATGACCAACTGAAAAATACTCAATAACTGTATGCTGATCGGGATTTCTGGAAAATTGAATAACGGCGCCCGGTTCATTACATTCAAACTCCCGCCACAATGTATCTCCCGCGATCTCAAAAAATACAGGCGCGGTTGTTCCAAAAGCTCTGCGGAACGAAACTTTGCGGTTCGGGTTTTGCTTGAAAACAAAATTATCCATAACAGGAGTACTGCTATAAAGCGGAGGAAGTTTGTATTCCGCGTCAGTAATTTCCCAGCGCGAGTAATGAATTGGATCGCTGCCCGAATGTTGAAAATTAATTAAGTTCCTGTTACCAGAAAGACCCGCGTATATGATTATATTTAAATCATTTGCCGCGGCGTCAAGCCCGTATTCTTTTTCTATGGCGTATATAATAACTTCGCCGCTAAAACGGAATGTTTTTATATAAACAAATGAGCCGTCCGGCTGTTCAACATTTTCCTCGTAAGCAGTATTTAAAACAGTACGCGATTTTACGCCGACATGAAGGCTTCCTATAGTCTGCTGGGCTTCCAGTTTTTGATTGCCGTCTCCTTCCATATCAAGTACAAGATACGGAAGCAGCGTTGAGAAAATGTTAGCTGAAGATCCAATGTCAGTATTACGATGAACTTCTATGAATGCCCATCCTGAGTTATCTATATTGAAACCGCCGCTTGTAAGGTTAAGATCATTTACAATTAATCTTGAACTTAAAGTGTTTTTTTCATTGTTATTTATTGTTCCGCCAAGAAATAAAGCGCCGTCATCGCCCGCGAACTGACCGGTGTTTCCCGCGCTTCCAATAAACCATGAGCCAGCGCTAACATCAAGGACAGCACCAGGGAGGCTGCCCTGCCCTGTTTCAAGCGTTAATGTTCTGCCCGCCGCTTGATTAATGACAATACCGGAAGCGAGAATTATTTTTTTTCCGCGTTCTATAATTACATTGCTAAGACTGTTAGTTGTAGATCCCAAAAAATTCAGGTTATGCGCGGCGGCAGCGCCTGACGATCCTTGATAAAAAATAATATCACTCGCGCTATTGGTAATAGAAATATTTCCAAGGATAACATGCGCGCCGAATTTAATATTTACAGCGTTCGCGCTGATAAAGGTTCCGGTATTAAAAACAGTTATATAATCGCCTTTAAAATCCGCGTTCGCGTTGAGCGTGAAGTTTCCGGTATTGCGCATTGTGGCCGCGCCGTGAACCGTCATGGCGCCTCCCGCCGTTAAAGCTGAGCTGTCAACTGTTAATGATCCAAAAATTTCAACCGCGCCAGTAATCGTTGTATTGGCGGTTCCGCTGTCAAGATGGAGGCTAAACGATCCAGGCTGAACGCCTGATACATTTACAAGATTAATCGCGTAGTTGTTTGTTTTTAATGTAATGTTAGCCGCTACATTAAGCGTTTCATTAAATGTGATACTAGCTCCGGCTCCGGTAGTCGTAATATTCGCGTAGATTCTGCTGCCGCCGCTGCCTGATTTTGTAAAGGCTCCGGCGGAAGTAATATGAGCGCCGGAAGCAAGAGTGAAAAGACCTGAGTTATTAACAGATACAGTTCCGTTTGAATGTACTTCTCCGTTTAACCTTACGGTTCCGTTATTTTGACTTGTAATCGAAAGATTATTAAGCGCGGTATACGCTGGACTGGTTTCTGTCAAACCAATAGCGCCATTAATTAATACGCCAGCCGCGGCGGATGTTAATGTTAAAGAATTATTAACAGATAAACTGGATACTGTTCTTAAAGTAATGCCCGTCGCTTCAATGCTTGATGAAGCGCTAATCAGCACAAGTCTGCTGTTAGTGGCGTTAAATGTAAACGGATTACTCGTCAGGTTTATATGCGCGTTATTTAAATTGATAATCCCGCTTGTGGGGTTAAAGGTAAATGAACCCGCGGATCTATAATCCCCGATAAATTCAATGAACCCTCCTGCCGTTAAATTAATCGCGCGCGCGGGGAAATCAACTGAACTTCTCCCAACTATATAAATATTTCTGGCTGTAGTCGCGGTTAAGCTTAGTGAACCGCCAAGATTGCCTAATAAGGCGTTTATGTATAAATAATCAGATATTCCGTGAGAAATGTCATCTGCTCCATGTCCGTAAACAATATGCCTGCTGATCCGCGAATGAAAGTGAATACCGCCATTAATAATAGCGCCGCTATATGAGTATAATGTAAGAAGGTCAGCGCATACTTCGGATGTATTTATGAAGGTAATGCTTCCGTTTCCCGCTAATGTTCCCGCTTTGACATGTATCGACGCGTTAGCGTAATGATCTGTAGTTGCGTTTCTCGCGGTTATATCGCCATTAATGGTTACTGTGCCTGTAGAGTTATCAGCGGTTCCGGCGTATAATAACACCCTCGCGCCGTTTATAGCGCGCGTAGCGTTTAACGTAATATTTTGATTATTTGCTGATTCAAGCGTAATTATTCCTGTTCCTGCCGCGGCATTAGCGATATTGCCGTTAACAGTTATTGATCCTGCGGATGTCAGCGCAACTGTTCCAGTAGTGTCGATATTGCCGCCTGCGGTAATTGATCCGGTAGTTGTCGTTATATTGATATTGTTAGCTGCTACTCCGCTGATACCTGCAATTGTAAGGCTAATGTTGTTTGTAAAATTTACAGCTTCTACAGCTCTTTCAATTAAGAGACTACCAACTTCATTATTTACTGTATTATTGTTTAATGTTATGGCTCCTGATGATCGGATTGTAAGGTTTGGTGTTATTATCGCGCCTATCTGCGATACTGCTCCAACGCTTTCAGTATTCGTTTGACCAATACCAAGAACAACACTGCCGCCTGTACCGGTTGTTTCAATGGAATTAATTGATATCTGGCCTGAACGGTTTATAGTTATTGAGCCGTTGGCTGCGCTGTTTAGCGCGTTAAAAGATGTAATGGCCGCGGTAGTATTAAATATTATATTTCCTGAAGCAGGCAACTGATCATTATTTAAAGTGATTGTTCCGCCAATGCTGTTATAACTTGCCGGTAAATCCGGTATCATCTGGATTCCAGCCGCCGCGTGAATTGTAACGCCCGCGGTTCCGGACACAATGCCGTGCGCGGTAATCATGCCGCCAGTTGATGTTAATATTCGCGTTGTCCCGCCAAAAATAGCTGATCCTCCATAATTTTGATTTCCGGTTGTTGTGATATTCGCGTTTATTGTCGCTGAACCGGCATTTACATCAATAGACGCGATACTGCCATTCGCTCCGACTGCGCCGCCGAAAGTGACATTCGCGGTTGTGACAGTAAGTCCCCGTGGATTAGGACTGGCTGAACCTGCCAATGTGTTGCCAGTTACAGTATTGGCAAAATTAATCATAACACCAGCAACAGAAGTAAAATTAATATTGTTACCAGTTACCGGATTTAATATCACAGGCCCGTTGTAGGTTTGAGCGCCGCTTGTTGTTATATTCGCGCCTATTCGCGCGTAACCTGGCGCGTTTCCAGTTCCAGTCGCGTTTACAGTAACGCTCGCTATCGGGAACGCGGAATTAGCGCCAACGGCTCCGTTAAACGCAACATTCGCGTTTGTAATTGTCAGCGCGCGCGCCGTATTACTACCGCTGTTTACAGCTTTTTCAAATGTAATAATGCTGGATGGGGAAGCCGCCCCTGTACCGGAAAAAGTTAACGCGGCGCCTAACGCGGTATCAGCGTCTATTGTCAATGAATGAGCGTTACCTGTAATACCGCCGCCGAATGTAACAGTTGTTCCTGTTAATGTTCTGGTCCCGGGAACGGAGGCGCCAAGGATAACCTCTGTGTTATAATTTTGCGCGGCGGCTGTAGTTATGTTCGCGTTTATTGTTGTTGTACCTGTTCCGGTTTTTGAAAGCGCGGACAGCGAAACAACGCCGTTAAACTCAACATTAGCGTTAGTTAATGTTAAGGCGCGGGTAATATTTGAAATTGTCCCGTAAAAATAAATAGCGGACGCTCCTCCTGTAAGAACGCGATCGGAAGCGCCAAGTAATATGGTTTGCGTATTGGCGGCTGGATTGCCGTATGTCTGATTGCCGCTTGTTGTAATATTTTCATTTATATTAATTGTTCCTGACGCGGCTGCTGTCAGATTGCGTAAAACGCCTGAGACTATTGGTTCGTTAAACGTAATATTACCGGCTGTGGCTGTTAAAGATAAATCATTAAAATTGTTCGCTGTAGCCGCCATTACCGTACCCAAAGTAATGCCTGCGGCAGTAATGCGATTATCATTATTTGATCCAACAAGGGTTACGTTATAATTAAACGCGTTAGCGCCGCGGTTTAACGCCACGTTATTTAGCCTTATATTGTTTGACGCGCCACCATACGTCAAGCTTAAACTTCCTGTCATCAGATTAGTCTGGCGAAACTCAATGTAGCCTGTTCCTGACGCTTCAAAATTAATATTGCGCGTATTTGTCTCAGTATAAGCTGCGTTATTTGCAATATTTACGATATAAATGTTACCGGTACCTGCTGTTATTAAACGAAGATCAGAGCCTGCTATTTGGTTTGCGTAAACTGTCAATCCTGTTAAACCTGTTGCGGTACCGCTTGTAGTATAAATTATATTTGTATTTAAAGGAGCATGATAATGAATTCTGTTTCCTGTTACATTTCCTGTAAATGTCAATGCAGTGTTAAAGTTTGCACAAACCCACCCTGGGGAAGGTGCGGAAGGCAGATTTATATTACCTGAGCCTGTTAATGTCCCTGCACTGATATATACAGAAGCGTTAATATTATGTGTTTCACCGGTACTTGATACAGTTACGGCACCAATGATATTAACTGCATTAACAGCGGTTAACGCAAGATTGCTGCCGCTGACAGTTCTCGCTGCGTTTAAAATTATGTCGTTAGCTGAATTAAAAACAATCGTTCCCGTTGTAGTAATATTCTCACTGACAGTAATTGAACCCGCAGTTGTTGAAATATCAATATTACTGGAAACAACATTGGTTATGCCGCCAATATTAAGCGCTGTGCTATTTATAAAACCGATCGATGTTCCGGCGCGGTTTATTACAAGAGTGCCGACATTTGTATTTGCGTTACGTGATATTGGACCCAATGAATAAATTGTCAATGTACCTGTTGTAATAGTTCCGGCGTTTGTAACAGATGGAACTGCTGTCGCTGACGCTCCCAGAGTAATACTGCCGTTAGGCGCGTTAAGCGAAACAATAGTAAGAGCGCCTGATTGATTAATATTTATATCCCCGCCTGACGCGGTATTAACAGCGGTAATTGTTATAGCGGCTGATGTTCTAAAATTAATGTCATTCGCGACAGTTCCCTGATTATTGTTAAGAATTATAGTCCCTTCCAGAGTATTACCGGAATTGTCCATTGTAATTCCCTTGGAAGCGTTTATTGTAATTGAAGCCGGAGGCGCCGCCGGATTTTGTCTTGAAACAGCCCCGTTAAACGCGATGCTTCCGCTTGATGACTGTAATGTACGGGCGGTAGCGTTGGCGAAAATAAAATTTCCATGATAAATCTGATCATTTGTTGTCCAAATGCCGCTGTTTTCAAAAATTGTGACGCTGCCGTCCGCCTCCAGACTGCGTATTGGCGCAACCTGACTGCCAACTTGATTAACAAAATTAACATTCGCGCCAGCGATTTTTAGATCAAACGCGCCGTTTACTGTACTTTCAATCCTGATATTCCTAGGCGATGGTCCTGTCAAAGTAACATTCGCGCCTAATGTTAAAGCGCCTACATATCTTTGCGTTGTATTAGCGTCATTTTCTATATCATCGTAGCCTACTGTGGTTATATCCGCGTTAATTCGCGTTGTACCGGCGGTAACATGTAAAGTTCTTATATTGGATACTTCATGATAAAACATCGCGTTTGCCGCCGTTATCTGCAATGACTCATTTCCCGCGAGACCTTTCACTTCTCCATTAAAAATAACGTTTCCCCCGGAAGGACCTGTTAACTGCGCATTCGTTCCAAGAGTTAATTCGCCGTTATAAAGCTGAGTATATGCCATAGCGGGATTTAAAGGAGGATTTGGTATGGATGTTTGATCAGCGGTGGCTGTATTACCCGTAGTTGTAATATTACCATTAATTCTAGCGTCGCCGTTTATTGTTAAAAAGCGAAGTCTGCTCGCGCTGTTTAATACTACATCTCCGTTTAAAGTCAGCGCGACATCACCGCCTGTTACACTTGTGGTAACAGTGTTAATGGTAATTGTAGAGCCTGTAATTCCGCGGATAGCTGAACCCGGCGTTCCACTCCACAACTGGATGTTATTGTGATTCTGTGTTCCTGTCGCGCTGATATACGCTCTTACCTCGCTGATACCTGTTACGTTTACCGAGGAAGCTTCGATAACAGGAATAGGCGGCGTAAGGCTTCCATCCGGCCCGAACCTGCCGTTCCCTGTTATCTGCAACGCGCCGATATGCGAACCTGCCGCCGTTCCGCGTATTGTCGAGTAACTCCCTGCGGCTGTCAAATGCAGATTATTATTATTTCCGGTAACTGTGCCTAAAGTTATATCCGCCGCGGTTATGCTGGTTCCGGTTGACGGCGTTCCATTTAGCGTAACATTGCCTGTCGCGTTAAACGGTCCCCCGTTAATTGTAATAACAGCATCATGAAATCTGACGCCGCCTGTCCCCGGTAAGAGAGTTAATGTTCCAGATGCTGTATAAACGCCCCGGAATTCTATAAAACTGTTTCCTGTCGTAGTAACATTCAAACTCGCCGCGTTACTAACGTCAATTATATAAACATTGAATCCGGGGTCAGGAGCTAACGCTGCGGGATGCGGCGTTATTGTACTGTCCACCCAGTAATAATCGCCGGGATTGGCGGAAAAATAATTATCAGGAGAAAAAACCCAATGCTTCCCTGTAGGATCATCAGGATCATTGGGATCACCTGAATCAGTGCCAACGACAACATTGCCGCCGCCGGGATATGACGGCGGATTAGGTGAAATGATATCTTCAATTTTTACACTGGAACCAGGGCCTGCGTTAACGGTAACATTACCTCCGGAATCTATAACTCCGATTTCTACATCAGCTCCCGGAGCCACATTGATAGTTACCGGTCTATTGCCTGTACTGATATTTCCAATATCATCCGTTACAGGATTAATACTTATAGAAACCCCTGGAGTGTATGGATCCATCGTTAATGTTCCGCCGCCCATAGTGACAGTACCGCCGCTTACACCCGCGTTGTTTTGAGCAGCAACCTTCAAATTTTTGACAGACATTGTTGATCCGGTGTTAAGCGTTAATACATGATTTAATTCTAAAGTATCAGTTACAGCGATTGTAACATTCTGAAATTCAAATAGAGAATTTATCTTTATATTTGATATATTTATAGAACTATAATTAAATTCAATTCTGCCTGGCTGATTAATTTCAATAGATTTTAACGTTATACTTAAAGCTGAACCAAAAAATATTGTATATGTTACGGAACCTGCGGGAATAATAACAGAATCGCCGGTTCTGCCGGCGGCTCCGGGATATGAAGTCGCGGGATTTGCCAATACGCTTCCGTTAGTATCATCAAGTAAAACCCAGTTAGCAGCGGTGTTCCATTGTAAGGTTAATGGATAATTGTTCCCCTGCCATCTGTATGTATTCTGCCCCCACGCCACCCCAATACCGAGAAATATAAAAAAAAGCGAAAATAACGCGAATTTCCTCATTAACGCCTTAAAAGTCCTTACCCATATCAGATTATCGGTAAATAACTCTCCTTTCTATAATGTAGCACGTTATAGAAAAAGTTGGTATAGACGCCGAGACTTCCCCCCAAAATCACCTTGCCTGTATAAAAAAAAAGGTGTAAATTTAAAGACCTTAAGGAGGCGCGCATGAAAGTTTTGTTTATAGGCGGGACAGGAACAATATCGAGCGCTATCACAAGGCGGGCGGCGCAGATGGGATGGGAAATTTTTCTTTTAAACCGCGGCAGCCGCAAGGGCGATTTTAAAGGTTCTGAGTTTACGCACATTCCATGCGATATTTTCGCGGATAATCCCGCGGAAACTAAGGAAAAACTGATTAAAGCGCTAGGTAAGGCAAAGCAGTTTGATGTTGTATGCCAGTTTTTCGCTTTTACTCCTGAGCATGTAAAAAGGGATTTCGAAATTTTTAATGGTCTTTGCAAGCAATATATTTTTATTTCTTCAGCGTCAGCGTATCAAAAGCCTCTTTCTTCTTATATTGTTACGGAGAGCACGCCTCTTTCAAATCCGATGTGGCAGTATTCAAGAAATAAAATCGCTTGTGAGGAATTCCTTACGGCGAAATACCGCGAGGAAGGATTTCCGGTAACGATTGTCCGCCCAAGCCACACATACGACGAGCGCAATGTTCCACTCGGAGTTCACGGCAAAAACGGCAGCTTTCAGGTTTTAAAGCGAATGTTAGACGGTAAGCCTGTAATTATCCACGGCGACGGTTCAAGCCTTTGGACATTGACACATAACAGCGATTTCGCGCTCGCGTTCGCGCGGCTTATGGGAAACATTCACGCGATTGGCGAATCTGTCCAAATCACATCGGACGAAAGCGTAACATGGAACCAGATTTATAAGATTATCGCGGACGCTCTTGGCGTTGAGTTAAAAGCTGTTCACATAGCAAGCGATTTCCTTGATGAATGCTCAAAGGGGCAGTACGATTTTAAAGGCAGCCTATTAGGAGATAAAGCCAACACCGTAGTTTTTGATAACACTAAACTAAAAAGGCTCGCCCCAGACTTCACAGCGAAAGTACGCGTCGATGAAGGCATCAAAATGACCGTGGAAAATGTCCTTGCTAACAAGGATTTACAAACCGAAGACCCCGAGTTTGACATATGGTGCGATAAAGTTATAGCCGCTATCGAGACCGCGAAAAAAAGTTTAACCTAAATTTGTTCAAAAACATCAATGAATATTTATTTTACCAAAATAACCAATACAGCATGAACGAAATATTAAATATATTAATTGGCGGGAGCAGGCTGCGGGTAGGCAAAACTATCTTTGGCGCTCATGTCATACTGGATAATTAAAAATATATTTAACAATGTTTTAAAACAGTTTTAATAAAAATTTATGGCTCTTCAGGGAATATAGTGGAAAAAGAAGAAAAATGCTAGAATCAAAATATGGAAACAACAGAATCAACATATCTTTTATACAAAGACATAATAGGAG
>JGI24695J34938_10000782_pt1 | contig 29757 bp, 21 predicted proteins | sample TergutCo191P3_FD_34938 | JGI IMG/M metagenome (IMG submission 34938)
TAGGCAGAATAGACCTTTTGGTCTTTTATGGTCTTGCGAAAAATAAGCAACTTTCTACCATATATGCGAATCAATCGCAGGTTCGAGTCCTGTCCTTGCTAAAGAGTTCAGTTTCCGCTAATCCGGTTAAGTTCGCCCAATGCTTTTCTAAATTCGTATTCTTCTATATATTCAACCAGTTTTTCGCATCCGGGAATCATTTTAAGCGTTTCCATGTATTCAAAACATTCGGAATTACCGTTTCTTAAAAGCGGCTCCAGTTTTTCAAATAAAATCCTTGTTTCTTGCTGATCTAAATGAACAGTACTTGATTTTTTAAAATTATCCTCTATTGATTTTTCTTCAAGAATGGGCTTAAGTTCATTTAAAACAGCGTTTAACTCCGCCTCAAGCATATAGAGTTGATCTTCCGAAACATGATTTAATCCGTCTTTTAGTTTTAATTCAACGTTGGCTGCTGCTTGCTGAAGAAGACTTTTTCCAATTTGAGCTGCATTGCTTTTTAATGAATGAGCAAACCTNTGCGCTTCTTTTATATCTCCTNTTTCCAGAGCGTTTGTGATTTCGCTGAACCTGTTCTTGTTCTCTTTAAAAAACAACATCTGAAACTTTTTATTTATTTCCTTGTTTGATTCAACATGAGCGCTATTTTGCGCGTTTTCCATATCAACAGGCTTTAAATAATTAAGAAGCAAACGCCAAAGTTCCTGCGATGTAAACGGTTTTCCTATACAATCCCGCATGCCGCTTTTTAAATAAGTATCCGTATCTGTTGACATGATGTTTGCTGTCATCGCGACAATAGGAATTCCGGTATTTAGTTCCAGTATTTTTGCAGAGGCTTCAAGTCCGTCCATTACAGGCATATGTATATCCATAAAAATTAAATCAAATTTTTTCCCGCCCTGCTCCATTCGTTCTTTCACCATCTCTACGCCGATTTTGCCGTTTTCCGCAATAACCGTTTTTATTCCAACTCTTGCAAGATGTTCACTTATCACTTCCTGATTCATAAGATTATCTTCGCATAACAATATTTCGCCTTCGAATGAAGGTTTTTCTATATCAATATTGTTCAATTTTTTATTGTTTATTATTCCTGCTTCATCATTTATTGTGTCAAATGTTAAATCAAATGTGAATATTGTTCCGACTTTCGGCATACTCTCAATTTTAATTTCTCCTCCCATCATTTCAACAATATTTTTCGCAATCGAAAGACCAAGCCCTGTTCCGCCGTACATTCTCGTAGTCCCGGATTCCGCCTGGACAAAGGGTTCAAATACTTTTTCTACCTGTTCAGGAGTCATACCTATACCTGAATCTTTTATTTCAAAATGCATTGTTACCGTACTTGATGTCTTGCTTACGATTTTGGAAAAAAGCTTTACAATGCCTGAATTTGTAAATTTTACAGCGTTTGATAAAAAGTTAGTAAACACCTGACGCAGTCTTGTCGGATCTCCAAGCGGTATCATGCTGATGCTTGGTTCCGCGTAAAAATGCAGAGTTAATCCTTTTTCTATAGCCTTGGGCAATATTAAAGACCTGCAGCTTGTAAACAGATCGTGCATATCAAAAGGAATTTTTTCAAGCTCCATTTTTCCTGATTCAATTTTTGATATATCAAGCACATTATTAATAATTTGCAGCAGCCATTCTGAATTAAATCTGATTTTACTTAAATAATCTTTTATTTTTGCATTTTCAGTTATATCCATTGCCAGTTCAGAAAAACCCATAATACTGTTCATAGGCGTTCTAATTTCATGGCTCATATTCGCAAGAAACGCNGATTTTGTATGAGACGCAGTCAGCGCGGCATTTTCCATTTCTCTTCNTTTNGTAATATTACGCGCAATACCCAAAAGTCCGACATTGACACCGTCAATTAAAAGAGGCGATTTTATTGTTTCAAAATACGGCGCTGTTCCGTCTATACCGGGAACGCTTTCTTCAAAAATAATTGTCTGGCATTCTTCAATAACCCTGCGATTACTTTTTTTATGTTCTTCTTCGGTTTCAGAGGAAAAATTCAAGCTTTCCTCGCCTCTGCCAATTAAATTTTCCTTGCTCAAACCAAAATGATCCAGAAATTTTCTGTTACATTTAGTAAAATGTAAATGCTTATCCATCGTAAAAACAAGATCGGGTATTGAATCAAAAAGAGCGTTAAGTGTAGTAGTCTGTAACTGAAGATCGCCTGTTCTTATTTCCACAAGTTTTTCAAGCCGAATGCCGGAAAGACGGCTTTTTACAAAAAGAACCGCAACAAGCACAAGCACGGCGAAAAGCAGCACGGAAGAGCCTACAAGCAGCGGACGCTGAGCTTGTTCCAGCTTTAAACGGTAATCATAAGTTTGACGCATCCATTTATCGGAAATAGCAGTTATATCGATTGAACCAAGCGCTTTATCAACTATGGAGCAAAGAACAGCCTTTTCTATATTAAAACCAAATTTTGAATTTACAACATAGTTAAATACAACATTTGTTTTGTAATTCGGCAGTTCAAGATAGTGGGTTAAATATAAAAGTCTTTTTTGAGTTGCCATAACCATATCAATCTCTCCGCGCAAAAGCGCGTCAAAAGCATCGTTCATGCTTTCATATTCGATTGTATTCATGTGATTGGGAAACCATTTCCTAAAAATCGCAGTATAGGCGGTATTTTTCGCAAGACCCACTTTAACATATAAGACTTCATTTACTTTTATATCAGGAAAATCAGAATTAGAAATTAACGCGTAACGATCCGCTACCTGCGAAATTTCCGGCCATATAAATAAACCTTCCCTTTCCGCAGATTGAATAAGTTCAGGCACTATATCAACTTCCCCTGTTCTTAACATTTCGTATACTTCAGTCCATGTTGCGTTTTCATCATTTTTAAGCTCAAAAGTTAATCCTGTAAGCGCGGTAACTTCTGTAAGTTTGTCAATAAAAATCCCTCTCCATTCATTTTCGCGTTTGTCAAAAAAAGTGTCGGGATAATTTCCCGGATCGATTGCAATGTATACGATAGGATTGTTTTTAATATATTCGCGTTCTTCTTCTGTAAGCTGAGCCTGCAGTTTATGCAGCTGATATTGGCGCTCCCCTTTATTATACAATTCTGTCAGATAACGAAGTCCGTCGTTTTCAAGTATTTTTTCCATAACTGTGATAATCGGCTTTAAATCCATAAGTTCCGCGGTTAACGAAACAGGGCGGTAAATCAACGGGAAAAAATCACTGGAAACGATATCGTGGTATTCGGCAAAATTTATTTCTATTGTACTGCTGTAATAGAATGCGTCTATTCGTCCGCTTTTTAGCGCGTCGTACACAAGACTTACATCTCTTAATAAAACAACTTCGTAAGTACCGTATTTAAGCTCATGGGTAACAGTATTAATCGTTGATGTTCCTTCTATAAAACCGCATCTTATTCTGCGTTCTTTCATAATATCTTCCAGCGGGCGGCTGTTAATAAGACGAAAATATTTTAATGCCCGCGACGCAATATCAGTTGTCATGTGGTAAATTTTTAACCGCTCTTCGTTAGCTGTCAATTCACCGGTAAAATGAATGTCTCCCGTTTCAAGACCGTGAAGCAGATTCTGCCAGTCAAAAAGCTGCGGACGAAATGGAATCTCAAAAAGCTCTGTCAGCCATTCGCAGAATAAAGCTGTAAATCCCCTTATATTACCGTCAAAATCTTCAAACGCCTCAACGCTGAGAGGCATACCGTAAACAAAATAATCGTACTTCAATTGAAGAGATTCAATCGCTGCAATTTCTTCACTTGTAATACCGGGAACTTCCCTGAATGAATTGAACCTTACATTATTATTGGTATAGCTTTTATCAGAAAACCTTTGTTTATCAGCCGATTGCGTACATGATAAAAAAGAAAATATTAAAAGTAAAAAAACTATTTTTCGCATATCAAATTTCTCCTGACAATTTNAATTTTTCCGCAATTTCCATAAAATTCATCTGATCAACATTTTCGCGCAGCCANACAGAAAGTCCTTCGTCTGCTGTATATTCAAAACATTCAATTTCCATTATAGCGGCATCAATTTCTTCGGCTTTGTAATCTTCACATGCCTTGCGCAGCCTTTCAAGAGCTTCTTTATACGGCTTATCTTTTTTAATTTTTTCCATTGTTCCAATTTTATCGCCAAGCGCATTATCAATATTTGTCATTAGTTTTATTATATTTTCTTCAAGTATAGGATTATTAAGCAGAACAAAATCTATATCTCCGGATTTTGCCGCGTATTCAAGCTTTTCTGCAAGAGCCCCCGCCTTTTCAGCGCAAATTCCACGGCAGGAGCTTTTTATTCCATGAACATTGATTGCGTAAACATCAAGATTTTCTTTTTTAATTTCTTTCATTGAATCAAGCAAATAGCGCGTATTTACAGAAAATGAACTTAAAATATTTAGGTACGTTTCCCTGTCACCGTTAAATCGCTCAACCCCTTTTTGAATATCTATTCCACTTATATTATCATTAAAAATACGGCGATCGTGTCCTTTGCGTCTTTCGTTTCTGCTAAAAGAATTATAATCGCCGTCCATTAGTAAATTATTCGCTTCATACGTTTTTTCCAGATTTTCATTTCTAACCCATTTGTTTAAAATAGCATCCAGACGGTTAATTTCCAGAGGCTTTGTAATAAAAGCGTTAAAACCTTTGCTTAAAAACAGTTCTTCGTTGCCGTTCAGCGCGTTAGCTGTAAACGCGATAATCGGCACTTGCTTTGCGTAATCTGTCCCGATTTCTTCCCTGATAATCCGCACCGCTTCAATGCCGTCCATTTCCGGCATCATTTGATCCATAAAAATTACATTATATTTAATTCTTTCCTTGCGAATAGCGTCTATCGCTTCCTGACCGCTTGTTATACAGTCTACATTCATCCTGTATGGCTTCATCATGCCTTTGGCGACATCCAGATTTGTTATAACATCATCAACTATCAAAATATTCGCATACGGCATGGCTACGCGCACAGGTCTTGATTTTATTTTTTGCTTTGCTGCCGCATAATGAAAATTCTCAAGACTCATAACAATACTGGATCCAATTTTTTCTGCTGTAGTAACTTTCTGCGGAATACAAACTGTAAAACAGGATCCTTTACCGCTTTCGCTTTCTACAGAAATTTCTCCATTCATCATATCAATTAGCATTTTAACAATCGGCAGCCCAAGTCCTGTACCGGCAATCTTTCTGTTATCAGCTGTTTCCATTCGTGCATAATCCGCGAAAATATTTTTTAAAAATTCCCGTGGTATACCAACACCGGTATCCCTGACAGAAAATATCAGAATGACAGTATCATCTTTTGTTTTACTAACTACTTTTAACTCGACCTTCCCGTCTTTTGTATATTTAAACGCATTGGATAAAAGATTATTTAAAATTTGTTTAATTCTTTGATCATCGCCGAAAAGATTTACAGGAATATTCTCATCAATATCCATTAGGAANTCTACAGATTTATCTCCCTTGTAAATAATACTTTGCGTAACAGTATCGTTTATCAAGCCTGGAAAATTATACTCTATCGGGATAAGGCTGAATTTACCTTCTTCCAATTTAGAAATGTCCAAAATATCATTAACCATATGGAGGAGAGACGATCCAGCGTTGCAAATCTTCGCGATGTTTTCCGCAGCTTCTTCATTCAAAGAACATTCATCAAGAGTCATTTCGGAAAAACCAATAACCGCATTCAGCGGAGTACGCATTTCATGGCTCATCCTTGCGAAGAATTTTGACCTCTCCTCGGACAACACGGCTTCGTGGGCATATTTCTTAATTGCTTTAATTTGATTCAATATCTGTATTTGATTACTTACCCTTAACTTAACAATTGCGGGGCTTAATGGTTTATGAATGTAATCAGCAGCCTGAAGAGAAAGTCCTTTTTCTTCATCTTCGGTGCTTTCAAGCCCGGTAATAAAAATAACCGGTATATGCTGCGTTTTTTCGGATGCTTTTAAAATTTCAAGCACTTTGTAGCCGTTCATATCCTGCATAATAATATCAAGCAAAATTATATCAGGCAGCAGTTCATTTGCCATTTCTACGGCGGAAGCGCCGCTTTTTGTCATATAAACAGTATATTCAGAATTTAATATGCTAACCAGAAGATCGAGATTTACCTTTTCATCATCAACTATAAGCACGCTGTTTTTCTTGCTGCTGCTCATTAAACACTTTTCTCCCATATAAGGATAGCTATTTTTTCCATAAATTATATTATACTTGATTTATATTAATATTCATAGTTAAATAGTAGCATATTAATTTATTCAGGCGGCGGTTTATGAGTGAAAAAAAGGTTGTTCTGGCGGTTGATGATAATTTACAGCAGCTGAGCGAATATAAAAGTATCTTGATACCTGATTATGACCTGCGCGTTGTTAAATCCGCGTCAGAAGCTATTGCCTTTCTTATAAGGAGCAAGTCCGATATTATTCTTCTTGATATTGAAATGCCGAATATAAACGGGTTTGAGTTTCTGGAGGATCTAAAGAAAACACCTGTAAATCAGAATACGGCGATTATTATTATTAGCGGTAATACAGGAGAGGATTTTATGGCAAAAGCGAAACAATATAATGTTGATGAAGTGATGCAAAAACCTGTAAAACCGGAAGAACTGATTACAGCGATAAAAAAGCATATAAATTAATGTCAGGTAATCAGCGCTCTGACGGCAAAGAATATCATAAATGAACAAAGAATCAATTTAACTCCCGTTCCCGCAATAAAAGCAAGAAATGCGCCGAAAGCCGCTGTTAACGCTTTTATACCTGCGCTCTTCTCTGAATCTGCGGCAATGATGAATTCTTTGCTTCCGTCTTCATTCACAATGAACTGGTTTGTTTTAAAGAATCTATTATAAAAAATTTCGCCGGCAAACGCTCCAAGAAAAGGACCGATTATTATTCCAGCCGGAAGAAAAAACATGCCGATGACAACTCCCGCAATTGAACCAAAAACAGCCATGCGGGAACCGCCGAATTTTTTGGTTAATATCGCAGGAAGGATATTATCCATTACCATTATAACTGCCGTAATCACTCCCAATATTACAAGAAAAGAAAAATCATAACCTGCCCTTCCGCTCCATTGCAGCAAAAGTAATCCCAGAAAAGAAATAGGAGGTCCCGGCAGTATTGGAACAACAGAACCCAGAAATCCTGTCAGGAGAAAAATAAAAGCAAGTATTATAAGCACAATTTCCATTTGCTTCTCCCGAAACATTATAATATTCTTTGGGCACCGAATATACAGCTGCCGTATGTATCTTAACAAGATCAACGGAAAAAGGATATACTGAATTATTGTAACCATTATTATAGAAAAAAGATTTAATAAGGAGAACATATATGAATAACAATCATCAATTTATTAAATTTACTGTATTTCTCGCGTTAATTATAATTACATTTTCAGGATGCGCAAGTATATTATACTCTGTAAATATCAGAACCGACGGCAATGTATCTTCTGTTCTTGCGGGAGGAACGCTTAATTTAAGATCATCAGGAAGAAATATTGTCTGGCATGTCAGCTCTACAATCGACGGCACAGGTTCAGTATCGAATGGAACCTTTATCTCTCCAAATGGTTTTCTTACAGTAGCAGAAAATGAAATCGTATCCATTCTGTATGTTATCGCGTCATCTTTAACAGATGATAAATCCGATATAAGACAAATTCGAATTGTCACTGTAACCGGCGTCAGTATTACTCCGCAAAACGAACCTGCGGCGGCAGGCAGAACTCTTCAGTTTAGAGCGCAGGTTACCGGAACAAACAACCCCGATAATGCCGTAACATGGAAAGTTAATTCCAACCCGTCGGGAACAGGCTCCCCGACGCATGGAACCAGTATAAATTCAAGCGGAAATCTTACTGTATCTTCCGCCGAATCATTAACAACATTATATATAACAGCAACTTCAATGATAGATACAACAAAATCGGCTGTCATTCCGGTAAATATTGTTATTCCGACAGTAACTCAGGTAACTGTCAATCCGTCAGGACAATCAATACAAGCCGGCAGAACCATGAGATTCAACGCGTCTGTTACGGGTACTTATGAACCTGAAAACACTGTAACATGGAGCGTCAGTTCCAATGCCTCAGGCACAGGAGCTGTTACGCCGGGAACCAGAATTAACTCGATAGGACTTCTTACAGTTTCACATAACGAATCATTGTCTGTTTTGTATATCACAGCAGTCTCTGCTGTAGATCCGACAAAATCCGGCATCGCTTTCGTTAATGTTTTAATTCCGACAGTAACCCATGTATCTGTCTCTCCTTCAAGGCAATCCGTAGCTGCCGGCAGTTCATATCAGTTTGCCGCTTCTGTCGCGGGAACCAATAATCCGAGCACCGCAGTAACATGGAATGTTAGTTCCAATGCTGCCGGCACCGGAGCTGTTACAGCTGGCACAAGTATTAGCAGAAGCGGATTGCTTACAGTATCGGCAAGCGAAACAGTTAGAACTCTTTTTGTTTTTGCTACATCAGTTTTTGATCCATCAAAATCAGGCAGCGTAGCGATTAATGTAACTCCAGTTGTTACGCCTCCAGGTGTTACTCCAAATCCTCCGGCTCCAACACCCTCTCCGCCGTCAGTTACACCTGCGCCGCCAACTCCAACACCACCGATAGTTACACCTCCACCTGCTGCATCAACACCGCCTGCTCCGGACCCTGCGCCTTCTGTACCGGCAGTTCCTTCAGTAACAAGCGTAACTATAAATCCCTCATCATTCGCAACAAGAACAAATACAAATGTTCAGTTCAGCGCGACAGTGTTGGGTATTAACAATCCCAACACAGCAGTCACATGGACAGTTACAGGGGGAGGCGCTCCAAGAACAACGATAAACGCAAATGGCCGTCTCACAGTCGCTCCCAATGAATGGGCGACAACTTTGACAGTCACAGCAACTTCCGCCGCCGATCCAACAAAATCAGCGTCAGCGGTCGTAACTATAACGAACAACAACGCAAATCAAGGACCTAATCAAGGTCAGTAATCACTTTTATTTACACGAACAGGATTAAAATTTTCATTAATATCCGCGCCAAGATAATCAGCTGCCATTTTCGAAATATCAGCGGCGATGGCGGGAGCCGCCGTTAATCCGGGAGATTGAATTCCTGCGGCGTGAATAATATTCTCTGTATATCTTCCAAATGAAATAATAAAATCGTCTTCGTATGCGGCAGCGCAAACCCCTGTAAAAGAAGAAATAATATCTTTCTCTGAAAACGAAGATATAATTTTATTATACGGACCAAGAATTGATTTTAAATTTTTATTTTCCGCCGAAACATCTTCTTTCTCATGAGTTTCCATTTCATTTGCATCAATAATCAGCTTGCCGTCTATTGTACGCACAATCCTGCCGCCGTTTAACTGAGGATATCCGTTCAAAAATGAAATACTATTTACAGATCGCGTAAATTTTTTATCCAGAATTATATTGGTACCAAGCTTTGGATGTATGGAGAATGTTTTATCCTTCGCAAGATGCGCAATATCATCCGCAAATACGCCCGCCGCATTTATAACCAGTTTTGGAAAAATTCTGCCTTGATTTGTCAGCACATTGATGATTCTTTTATTATATACGTCTATATTTACAACCGCTGTATTCAGGCAAATTTTTACGCCATTTTCCTCTGCGTTTTTTGCATAAGCTTTTGTAAGTTCATAAGGCGACACTATTCCAACTGTCGGGAATTTTAAAGCAAAGTTAATACCCTGGCTTAAATTCGGCTCCTCTTTTCTTAATGCTGTCCGATTTTTATATTCAACAGGAATCCCTCTGCATTTCCAAAACAACATAGAAGCAATAGCTGCAGGCTTCAATAATTTATTTGTAAAACAAAGAAATTGCCCGGTATATTCAAAAGGCACATCAAGTTCTCTGCAAATCCGGGAATACATACGATTTCCGGCGTCTATATATTTCTTTTTTAATTGACCCTTATGTAAACCAAGCTCCGGTTGAATTACTCCATTATTGTTTCCTGATGCATGATACGCTACATCATTTTCCTTATCCGCAAGCATGATTTTTAATTTATATCTTGATAATTCACGCGCAATTGCGCATCCTACAATTCCGCCGCCGATAATTAAAACGTCAGGACGTTCATTTAAAAGTTTATTGGAAGCAATTGTCGGCAGTCTTACAGGTTTTGCATCATCACCCATAAAAAATATATCATTAACAACAGTATATTTTTTCTTGTTAACAGATATTAAACCTGCCCAGACTATATCATCCCAGTTGTGTAAAACACCGTTCAGATACAGATACTCGTCTTTTAATTGAGCGCTAACGCTCCCGTTAAATGCCTTATGAAGCTTTCTGTTTATACTTGATAAAGATGACATATATCTAATATAAGAAAATATTGTCCGATCATGTATAAAAATACTAAAAATTCTTTATCTTCCCCAGAGTTTATTTTTCTCCATGCCTGTGATGAGCAGAATATCTGATGTTTCCTTGTCGCTTAAAGAATCGATGTTTCCGCGCGTTTTAATTTCGTCTATTCCCTTAAGAACTGAATCAAAACGTTCTTTGGTTACTTTATTTTTAAGCGCGAAAAACAGACAGAGTGATAAAAGAATCACTGGTATTAAAACAAACATCCATTTAATGCCAAGCACAACATTGCTTTGAGCGTAACTGGCTGGATCAAAATCTCCCACACTCGCTTTTAACATTGAGTATTCGTTCTGATCCAAACCAATCGCCTGCAGCCCAAACAAAAGAAGTAAAGCGGCAATTGCGCTTGCGAACTTGCGAAGGAAAGTGGTCATCCCGCTGTACAAGCCTTCCCTGCGTTTGCCTGTGCGAAGCTCATCAATATCATAAATATCCGTAAGCATCGACCATGTGGAAAGATTTCCGGCAGAGGAGCCGACAGCTATCAAGGCGGCAAGTATGCAAATCACAATAACAGGGACGCTCGCGTCAAGCCAGATAAACACAAAAGTTGTTACAATCCACACAGGCATGCCGATGTAAAGCGGGAAAGCCTTTCCCTTCTTTTTAGCAATTGAACCCTGCACTATCATTAATAACATTGAGCAGACAAGAAGAGTGCCGACAATAAGCTCGTAATTTTTATACTGTAAAACAACAATGTCTATATAAAAAATAAATAAAGCGAGAACAAGATCTATCGCTATCTGGAAAGGAAGAAATATTCCCAAAAAGTTTCTGTATGATTTATTTGATAAAACAGAAAGCCACGAAATTAACGAAATCCTGTCGGGAGCGGGGAGGTTCTCTCTTTCCTTTGTTCCCAAAAAAACGACAAGCCAGCAAAGTCCAAAGATTACACCGAAAACAAGAGCCATAACAAAATAGCCGGGTATCTGTTCCGCTCCAATATCTTTATGACCCAATGATTTAATTATAATGCTTGGAACAACAGCGCAGATTAAAGCGGCACCGCCGGAGAAAATCATTCTAATCGTTGTAAAAGTTGTGCGCTCGTTATAGTCGGATGTAATATCAGACAAGATGGCATTGTAAGGAACCATAACAATACTGAACACTGTCCCAAACAGCATATACGAGAGAGTAAAATAAATTACTTTAGCAGTTTCGCCCTGAATGCCAAATGAATAAAAAAGCATAAAGAACGAAATAAAAACAGGAAATATGCCAATCAGGAAAAAAATTCTTCGTCTGCCGAATCTTGATCGCGTCTTATCGGATATTCTGCCCATAACAGGATCGGTAACCGCATCCCATAATCTTCCGATAAAAAGAATAACCAGGGCTTCGATCGGTTTTAACCCTTCCACAAGCATTAAAAAATTCATGAATAAAAGGCTGAAAATCATGAACGCGCCGCCGCCGTAGATGTCGCCGCTTGCGTAACAGACTTTTGCTTTGATTTTATTTTCCATAATTAAATAATGGTGTCAGATACCGCTTTTGTCTAGGTCTTATTTAACGTGTATCAGCCACCTGACACCTGTAGAAAAACGAAAGCCGGCGGAAAAATCGGAAGAGAAATCACTGCTGTTATTATTACTAAAATAAGACTGCCAGGCAAGTTCAATGTATGGCGAAAAATCTCCGCTCGAGGATTTAAATGTAAATGGAGCTGCGGTTACCCCAACGGCTCCAAGCCATGATGTTCCGCCTGAATAATGACGCTCTCCGTTTTCGGTAGACAATGTTGCCTCTCCGAAACTAAAAACAGGACCCGCAAAAATCCTAATCTGATCGTTAGGACCCCACGACAAAGTTATAGGTAAACGAAAAATGCCTAACGCTCCGTCATACTCAGGTCTTAACTCTATACCAAAAACCATCTTGGGTCCAAATGAATATGTTTCCGCTCCAAGACAAAGCTGCATGGAAACGCCGCGTAATAAATCCCCGCCTTTTAAAAATCCATTCCAAATTGGCGCAATACCAACGCCCAGTAAAAGTCGTCCTTCTCCGCCTGAACCAGCCGCCGGCGGATGTATAGGTCTTAATGGTATATCTGATCTTGAAGCATTTTCCGGTCTTCCGCCGGAAACTGCAGAACCTGCGCTCACTGCGGATGATACTGCGTTTTCAAGTCTGAATGGCGATGATTCAGGGAAAGCACGCCCTGCGCCGGCATAAGTATTTGACCAGTATGTCTCATCAAGACTTGAATATATTACGCCCGTTCTGGGACCAGCCGAAGCAGAATGAATAAAAACGCGGTCGCCTAAATACAAACCAACATGTGTTATGTTTCCTGTTGAATTTGTTCTAAAAAAAAGCAGATCGCCGGGCTGCGCTCTTTCAAGAGGAACCCTTACTGTCCATGTGAACAAACTTGATGCCGATCGCGGCAAAGCAACGCCCAGAGCGTCTCTGAAACTAAGCAAAAGAAAACCTGAACAATCAAGAGCGGCGGGTGTCATTCCGCCGTAGCGGTATGGAGTGCCAAGATATGTTTTGGCGGCTTCTATTACTTTAAGCCGCGCATTTATAAAAGCGCGATCCCTTTCTTCCGGCGAAGCGTTTGCTCTAGGAGCAAGAGCGAACCCACCCTCCAAAGGAGCGGCAAAAACGGGCGCGACCGCCGCACCGGAAAGGAGAATAAAAATCAATATGGAAAAAAGTATTCTCACTATTGATCTTATCGGCATAAAACCTCCGCACCCTTATTAATACGCCTTACACAGTGATTATATAAAAAACCTTTAATGTTCCAGAATGTATCGAGGTCTCCTTCCAAGAGCTCTTTTTAATACATCAATTTTCGCTTCGGTTCCAATGCCGCCGGGCTGCAATTCTTCCCGATCTACGTCCAGAACAAAGGGACGGCGTCCCACATGTTCACTGTAATGCGCGTCAGAAGAGGTTGTCAGGGGAAAGTTTAAGGTATCTACAGGCGATCCGTTTAACCCGGGCGGAATACGCACACATTCAACGGCTGCCCAGGGACCGTCAACTACAATACCAAGCTGGCTTGTCATCGAAAAAGCGGGGCGGTCAACATGAGCGGGAATTACAATACCGCCGTACTCCTGCACCTTCGCCCCGATATTATCAACGCTGAGGTCTAAAGGATTGATCAAGTAATACTCGACCTCTCCTTCGATGTTATCATCCTCGTCAACGAAAACCTGATCTCCCGTCCTTTCCGGATTGTTGATAAAAGGCGTAAGTATCGAGTAGGCGTATTCACTAAAAGCCATACTTGCATCCAGATTTGTAAACAAACATAAAATATGTATTTCCTCGCTTGTTGTAGCTTCCATTCCAAAGAGCGGGATAATTCCATACTCATGACTAATTTTTGCGAAGGCTGGGCAGTTAAGGCTTGAGTTGTGATCCGTCAGCGCCATAAGCTCTAACCCTCTCACTGAACCGATCTCAATAAGGCGCCTTGGTGACAAGTGCAAAGAACCGCAGGGAGAAAGACAAGAATGATTATGAATATCAGCAAGCATACCACTCTCAATCCAACGCAGTTAAAAAACCGCGCAAGTTAATTATTGCGGATGAAACAGACTCCACAGTTTACCCGAGACATTGAATTGATTTTCTTTTGTACGGATAACAGCGATCCCTTCATCCTTCGCCGCTTCCATCATGTCATCCGGGAGCGGACGGTTATTGCAGATTATAATTACAGAAATATTTACCAAAGAAGAAACTGCCACAGAATTTTTATGCGCCTGTATCGTAATAAAAGCGCCGCCGTCTTTGGCATGCGCCATCACGTCAGAAAGAAGGTCTGATGTATATGCTCCGGTTACCTCGACATCATCAAATTCGCTTTGACAGATTTCGGCGCCAAGAGCGGCAGCAACTTCAGATATTTTCAAAGCGCTCCTCCTAGTTTTCGTCTTTGGCAGAATTTACAAACACAACAGAGCGGACAGACGTTCCCTTTCCAAGAGCGGAATGAATCGTAAACTCATCGGAGACCCGCTTTGTATTGGCAAGCCCCATTCCCGCTCCGAATCCCAACGAACGTATATATTCGTTGGCGGTTGAATATCCTTCTTTTAGCGCCTGATTAACATCCTCGATACCGGGACCTGTATCCGCCGCTGTTATTATCACCTTGTCCGGCAAAATCGAACAGCGCATCACTCCGCCGTTGGAATGTACAACCTGATTTATTTCCAACTCATAGCAGGCGATGGCAACGCGTCTTATAAGTTTGGGATCGAAGCTCCTCTGCTTTAACGCCTTTTTAATCTCTGTCGAGGCTCTTCCCGCAATTTCAAAATTATAATGAGCGGTAGTAAATTCCATTTCCGAATAAGTCGAAGGGGCGGCGTCTTCTGTGCCCTTTTGCAATTTTTCAAGCCTGAGTACTTCACGATTCATTTCGATTAATAAGTTCCTTATTACGTCACTGGAAGTAAGAATACCAACCAACTCGTTGTTTTTATTTAACACCGGAAAACGTCCGTACCGGTATTTATTAAGGTAGGAAATAGCAAACGAAAGAGGCATGTCATCCTGCAGATGAATAATATCCTTCGTCATTCTGTTTTCTACAAAATCGTCGATATAGCCCTTATCCAAAGCGTTGATTATATCTTCGGTGGAGACAAGCCCAACCAGAATATTTCCCTCTACAATAGGAATACCTGCAATTTTGTTCTCGCGCATTAAAGCCTGAATATGCCTCATTGTCTGAGACTTCTCCCCTGTAAGAAGCAAGGTAGACATAACATCTTTTATTTTAAGCTGATGGATAAGCTCCAAAACGACAGAAGGAGAGTCTACTGTACTGATGGGAATATCTTCCAAATGTTCAGAATCACTCACTGACACACGCTCCTTTGCGGTATTTTTTATGATAATTCTCATGTTACCATAAAATTGTCAAAAAATCAACGAAATAATGCCATGCTTTAAGTTTTAAGGCGTAATGCGCCTAAACTAACGCGTACGCGTTAACAAGTACTTTTTAACAAGAAAGTGCTAACATAAATGTATTTGAACGTACATGTAAATAATAATTACTATTGCTTGATATTTCCTAATTTGCTACATTATAGCAATGGGATCGATTTGTGTCTTTGTTAATCAAAAAGGCGGCGTTGGCAAAACTACCTCGGCGATAAATATCGGGGCATACCTTGCAGAATCCGGCAAATCCTCACTTTTAATTGATTTTGACGCTCAGGCAAACCTCACAAGCGGTATCGGTGCAATCCCTCCCAAGCCCGGAATCTACGAACTTCTGTGCGATGAAGTAACAGCGGAACAGGTAACGAGAAAAACGCCTGTAAAAAACCTGGACGCAATTCCGGCAGACGCTGACCTCTCGGGCGCCGCTGTCGAAATGATAGAACACCAAAAAGAAAAGTTTTATTTCCTAAAAAAAGCAATCACCCCGTTAAAAGAAAAATACGATTATATATTGATAGACTGCCCTCCGTCACTCGGACAGCTGACAATGAACGCGCTTGCGGCGGCGGACTCTGTTTTAATCCCGATGCAATGTGAATATTTCGCAATGGAAGGACTTAAACAGCTTTTAATTACAGTTAAGGATGTGCAAAAAATTTATAACCCCGGCTTAAAAATAGGCGGCGTCTTTTTTACGATGTACGACCCCAGAACCCGCCTTGCCAACGATGTAATTAAACTCGTAAGCGCGCATTATAAAGACATGGTTTTTAACACAATCATTCCAAGAAACATAAGGCTCTCGGAAGCGCCGTCCGAAGGAATGCCGATATCAGTTTATGATCCGCAATGCCCGGGAGCAAGAGCATATCTTGCGCTTGCGCAGGAGCTGATAAAGCGCGATAAAGGCGGCAGATAATGGCGCGCAGAATCGGACTTGGCGGAAGAGGCATCAACGCACTGCTTGACAGCGACAAGATCGAAGACGGCGAGGAAACTTCGCAAGTCCCGGCTGAAACAAAGCCGTCAAACGCATCCGCCGTTCCAACAGCAGCCGCAGCGTCAAAACAAAATGACATTGTTCAGCTTCCTGTTGATAAACTGATACCAAATCCCGGCCAGCCCCGGAAAAATTTTGACGAGACAGAACTGCAGGAACTCGCCGACTCGATAAAAACATACGGCATTATCCAGCCGATAATCGCCGCGAACGCAGGAGACGGCACTTTCATCATCATCGCCGGTGAACGAAGAACGCGTGCCGCAAGGCTTGCCGCACTGGAAACAGTCCCAGTAATCATCCGCGACTACACAGATCAAAAACGTCTGGAAGTTTCATTAATCGAAAACATCCAGCGCAGCGATCTAAACCCGATAGAAGAAGCCGCTGCCTATAAAAACCTGATGGACTTTTCCAATCTTTCACAGGATGAACTTGCGGCAAGAATGGGGAAAAACCGCTCCACTGTCGCGAACGCTCTTCGCCTTCTAAAGCTGCCAATCGAGATACAAAAAAGCCTGGAAGAAGGAAAAGTCAGCTCAGGTCATGCGAGAGCGCTCCTCTCCGTAAGCGACACAAAGGCGAGAGACAAGCTGTACAGGGAAGTGCTCTCCAATGATGTCTCGGTCAGGGAAGCCGAAAAACGCGCATCAGAATTAAACGCGGGAAGCAGCTCCGGCACCGCAATCGATAAAAACAAAAACGCAAAAACAGGCAAAGATCAAAAACGTCCGCCGGAGATTGACGCAATGGCGGAAAAGTTTATTTCCAGACTGGGAACAAAAGTAATAATAGAAGGCGACTTAAAAAAAGGCCGTATACATATCGAATACTATTCAATGCAGGATTTAGAAAGGCTCTACGAAATCCTCGGCGGTTAAAAAAAGAGACGCCGCAAGAATGGCGTCTCCGTTCAGACAAATTATTGATTAAACTAATTTAAAATTTAAAAGACACCCCAATTTCAAGAACACTGAGAGAACTAAACCCTGCCTCTGCCCAGAAGCCAAACCCCTTACTGATAAACCATCTTGCTCCAACGTTAACGCCAAAGAAAGCATTACCAAAGGCACCAGGTCTATTGTAAGTATCACCTGTATAGAAATTAAGAATATAACCTGCTGTAGTTACAGCGTAGGTATCAAGATTATCGACTCCCCAATTAAAATGATAACCGGCGCGAAAACCAAGAGGTATTCTGTGATTAAACCAACTATAACTAACATAAGGGTTAGAGTATTTAAAACCATACCCTGAATAACCAACATGACCGCCAAAAAAGAATGGCAGTTTTAGATCGCCCAACGCAGCATTCCTGTCAAAGCTCAAACGCAAAGACGGAAGATAAGTATAATTGCCGCTGCTTCCAAAATTTGTATCTAATCCAATACCAAGATTTAAAATCCAGTCATCCGCATCCGTGCACGACGGAAATTTTGTAAGGTAGCTGGGATCCCACGCAGAAAGTGAAGCTGTTGTATAAATCAGCAGAAATATAAAAATTAAAGCTGTCTTTTTCATTTCTTTCTCCTAATAAAATATTGAATAAAGATTAAGTTAAAATTTAGTTTAATGTCAAGAAGAAACCTGAATTATTTATCATAGACATCAACCCCTTCTTTTTTCTTTAAAAAAGCGGAAAGCCAGTATGTAAAAGGCGTCATAAGCGCTTCTATACCGCACTTTAAAATATAATTGGTAATTACAAGGCTCCAAAAAATCTCCCAGCCAAAAACGCCGGTAATTGTCGCTATCAGTACAAAGATCATCGTATCCAGAAATTGACCGACAAGTGAAGATCCGATAGTCCGCACCCAAAGCATACGTCCCTGCATTTTAACTTTTAATTTAGAAAGGATTGCGGCATTGGAAAATTCTCCGGCAAGGTAGGCTGCAAGGCTTGCTATAACTATGCCGCCGTAACTCATTCCGCCAAGAATCGCGTTATAAGCTGATGTTCCTGCGGTTTCTTCCCAATACGCTTCCGCCGGCATAATACCGAGCGTAAAGAAAACAAGCACAGCAAGAGCCATCGCTCCAAACCCTGTCCAGATAACACGGCGGGTTGTCTTAAATCCATAAGTCTCTGTCAGCACATCGCCCAGAATGTAGGCAAGCGGAAACAGCAAAGTACCGCCGTCAAAAACGAGGGGAATCGTAAAAAGAGAAATACCCATATCCACAATTTTTGCCGCGGAGGCGATATTACTGAGGATAAGTATTCCGACAAAGAAAGACGCAACAACATCCAAATACTTGAATGTTGCCGGTTGAGAAAGCTGGGTGTTCATAAATTACTCCTTGTTTTGTTAAAGCGGGTTAACCAGGATACCGCTATTTTTTTATCTGCTTAAGCCCACTTGATAAAGCCGCTTCTGTACGGATGTATCAACGCATCATGTTTGGGCAGTATGCGTACAGTGTGACCCTGCATACCGGTATCCATACATTCAATGCGAACCTGATACAGATTTAAATTACCTTCGCCTTTTAACCACTTCATTTCTGTTCTTCTCGCGTCGGTAATTACGCTGGTCTGGTTTGATACAGTTCCATGATAAAGCTCAACTTGTAATTCCTCGGGCTTTATCGTCCCCAAGTCGAGGTAAGCCGTAACTGTAAGCATATCTCCGCGCTGCATTACAGGTCTTGCGTTGGATTCAGTCTTAACGATTTTAAGGTTGCCCCATGCCTGATTCAGTTTATAGAAATAAGCCGCAAGCGATTTCGCCTCGGCATAATCGTCTTTGCTGAACCTGCGGTAATTTTTAAGCGCCGGAAAGTAAAAATGATTCGAGTAATCCATAAGCATGCGATGGCTCGACATTGACTGACCAATCTGCATCATGCAGTCTTTCATCATTTTTATCCATTCGCGCGGAAGTCCGTCTCTACCCCTATTATAGAACATGGGGATAATTTCCCGTTCCAAAAGATCATAGAGAGCTTTACTTTCGATATCGTCCTGGAGTCTTTCATCCTTGTATTCTTCGCCGTGACCTATCGCCCAGCCTACTTCGGCGTTATATGCTTCGTCCCACCAGCCGTCCAGAATTGAACAGTTTAAAACGCCGTTCATGGCGGCTTTCATTCCGCTTGTGCCGGACGCTTCCATTGGACGGCGCGGAGTATTTAACCAAACGTCGCCGCCTGATGTTAAATATTTAGCTACATTGATATCGTAGTTTTCTACAAATACAATCCTGTTTGCAACATCGTACTTGTCAGCAAAGTGAATAATATCACGTATTAAATCTTTACCGGGCATATCATGCGGATGCGCCTTACCTGCGAAAATTAACTGGATGGGGCGTTCGCTGTCCCTGACAAGGCGCAGCAAGCGTTCAGGATCACGAAGGAGGAGGTTACCGCGTTTATAGGTAGCGAACCTGCGCGCAAAACAAAGCGTAAGGGCATAAGGAGAGAGAACGTCCTCCGCCTGACGTATGCGTCTTTCAACCGCGCCTGTTCTCTTGAACTGCTCGCGGATGCGTTCGCGCACAAAGGCTACAAGGCGTTCACGGCGGCGTTCATGTGTACGCCACAATTCTTCATCGGAAATGCGATCCATGCGCTCCCATATTCTTAGCTCGGTTGGCTTATCTTCAAACTGAGGACCGAAATATCGATCCAGAAGATCCAAAAGACCGGATGAAATCCATGTGCGGGGATGTACGCCGTTTGTAACATGACCAATCGGCACTTCGTTAAGAGGAAGCCCCGGCCATAAACCTTTCCACATATCACGGGATACAACTCCGTGGAGAGCGGCAACGCCGTTAGCGTAAGCCGCAAACTTGAGAGCAAGAACTGTCATACAGAAAGTTTCACGCTCATCGTTTAAGTCGACTCTTCCAAGACCGAGGAAGTCTTTCCAGGAAATACCCAAAACCTGCGGCCATGAGCGGAAATATTTATCCATCATGGCGATATCGAAACGTTCGTTTCCTGCCGGAACCGGAGTATGGGTTGTAAAGATGTTTGTCGGCCAAATCGCTTCGCGGGCTTCATCAAACGAGAAGCTCTTCTCGCCCATGATTTCCCTAAGTCTTTCAAGCGCGAGGAAGGCGGCGTGTCCTTCGTTCATGTGTGTAGCCGCCGGATTAATTCCAAGCGCGCGTAAAGCCCTGATGCCGCCGATACCTAAAAGTATTTCCTGCTGCATTCGGGTTTCTTTATCGCCGCCGTAGAGAGCGGCTGTAATGTTACGGATATCCTGTGAATTTTCTTCGATGTTGGTATCTAAAAGGTAAAGAGACGATCGGCCTACTTTTACTTCCCAAATCTGGGCAACTGCCTGTCTGCCCGCTAAATCAACAGTAATTTTTAATGGATTATTGTCTTTGCCGATTTTCTTTTCTACCGGCATGTTATACCAGTCATTTTCAGGATAGCTTTCCTGCTGGAAGCCGTCGGCATTAAGCATCTGCTTAAAATACCCCTGCCTGTAAAGAAGCCCGATACCAACCAAAGGCAGACCCATATCAGACGAAGTCTTCATGTGATCGCCGGAGAGAATACCAAGACCGCCGGAATATATAGGAAGAGATGCGTCCATACCGTATTCCATAGAGAAATACGCTACTACATCTTTATGGCTGCCCCGATACCATGTCTCGCCTTTTTTATAACGCTGAAACCTGTCATAAACTTCTTTAAGAGCAGCCAGATAAGAATCGTCCTTGGCTGTATTGGCGAGTCGTTCTTGACTCACCATACCTAAAGTCCGAATTGGACTCTGCTGGGATTGAATCCAGCTATCATAATCCAGCCTGATAAAAAGCTGTACCGCGTCATAATTCCATGACAACCAGAGATTGCGCGCAATCTCTTCCAAAGGTTTCAAAACTGGTGGCAGTTTTGGCTTGACTGTGTATGTAGATAAGTTCATACACTAATATTATGGGGGAAATTGCGTTGTGTCAACCAAACTAATGTCATTTTTATGTTAAATTAAAATATTTTAAAAAAATTTCAAGCAAAAACACGGTTTTTCATCAATCAAAATGAAAAATTTAGCTTTTTAACAAAATAAATCAGAAAAAAAAGAGAAAAAAAGCGGCAATAGAAAAAAATATCCTTCCCAAAAGTTTTAGAAAATGGAAAGGAGGAAATAAAAGNNAAAATCGNTCATTCATCATTCAAAATTTGCGGAAAAAATGTATGTCGTTTTGCCGTCTAACGCAATATAGGCAGCGTTCCAGAAACCTCAAAACGCAGCGGATCGCTTCTTAAAGCAGGCATGCCAAGGTCGCATGTTAATACAAGCAGACTGGGTACTTCGAACAAATTGCGCATGGCGGAGAAACTGCGGAACAGATCCGAGTAAGTAACAGTAAGCTGAAAAACAACCGGCGTGGTTGAGTTTGCGGCAAGAGAGCCCTCGTTAATAACCTCGCCTTTTATGAAGGAATTTCTATTCAATAAATAATCATAAGTTATTTTTGGCGTTGGTATCTCAAATGGATTGGGGTTTGTAATATTTACTGTAACATTCATAATTGCCCTTGTAATATTTGCGTTTTCCATTCTAAGAACCGGCGCTCTAACCTGCGGAAGCTGCGGAACCGGAATGGTACCCTCATGTTCAAAATTCCAAACCTTGTCTCCCAGAACCGGAATATTAAACGTTAATCCAAGCGCGGCTTTATATCCAATTTGAGCGCTCGTCATTAAAGACCGGAATGAATTAAAAATCCCCGCATATTCAAGATTTACAGGCACTTCTACAATGGTTTTATCGCGTCCTTTAATCCGGTGATTATTTTTTACGGTTCCACTGATAAAAGAATTGTCATTTATAAAAATCTCCCAGTTTGTTTGGGGAAACGGAATATCAAACCCATTGGGATTTTCTACCTGTACTTTACAGAGCAGCTGCGCTCCGTTCAGATTGATTGCAGCGATCTCCACCGAATGAAGAGAAAGAACAGGCTCCTGTACCACAGACCTTATAGATTGACAGGCTGATAAAACAAACAAAGCCAAAGCGGCAATTAATAACTTTTTCATATTAAAATTCTATTGTCTTTTCTTAATTTGGTCAATCAATAGCCTCGTTCTAAAGGGTGGAGAATAAAATAACTCAGTACGGATAGAACATTCCGGCATGAAAAAGGCTGTCAGGCAGAGAACCCTCTCTGTAATCCCGACAGCCTTCTTATTGCAGATTTAAACGGTTATTGTCTGCTCATGTCTACCGTGTACTGCGGAAGACCTTCTCTATCAATAGTCATTCTCAAACCGGTTGCGGGAAGGCGGGTTGTAAAACGGTATGTCCTTCCTGCTTCGGGGCAGCTGAATGTAATCGACGGCTGCGTACCGTCCATGGAAACACGGAAGTTTTGAACCGTGTTCTGTGAAAAGTCAAAAACAACATTTCCATCAACTGTTATTCTAATGTTGCTTGATGTAAATTCCCAAACAGCGTTATAGTTGGCATCGAGCCAGCGTCCGACAGGGAAGTTACCCAGATTAATCTGCTGAGCGTAGACTGCCGTTGCAGCCAAAAGCAGCAGCAGAACAAGAATCATTTTTTTCATTTCTTTCTCCTTAAAATAAAATGAGAATATTTATTAAATATTATAATTGTAAAATACGTTTATAATATAAAATATCATCTCCATTATCTATCCATATTAATCAGTAGCGCAAGCCCCTAAAAATGATAAGACCCGGCAAAAAGCCGGGTCTTATTCCGTCAATATGGCTGCGCAAATACGCCGCTCATTAAATTTCTTACGCAACATAGGCTTCCAGTTTGTCAGAACGCACAGGGTTTCGAAGCCTGGAAAGAGCTCTTTCTTCGATCTGGCGGATACGCTCTTTGCTTAAATTATACACGGCTCCAATCTCTTTAAGAGACATTGGCTGCCGGCTGCCAAGACCGTAATGGGAACGGATTATATCCGCTTCATCGTTGTTGAGCGTATTAAGAACAATTTCAATATCATCTTTCATTAAAGTCTGTTCTACAACTTTTTCAGGCGACGCATACTGATTATCGATGATATAATCCTTTAGCGGAATATCACCGTCTTTTGACGAAGGGTTATCAAGCGACAAAAGGTCTCTGGAAATACTTAATAGATCCGAAACACGCGCTTTTGTCATGTTTAAAAGTTCCGCAATTTCTCCGATTTCATCATCAGTTGAGTGCTTCCTTTCAACCAGCTTTCCTGCCTTTTCTATTTTGACCAGATCGGCGGCGCGGTTTACAGGAAGCCTAATCGCTCTGGCTTTTTCGCATAAAGCGCTCATAACCGCCTGGCGAATCCACCAAACAGCGTATGAAATAAAATGATAGCCTTTTTCAACATTAAAACGATCAGCCGCATTAATAAGACCGATATTTCCTTCGCTGATTAAATCTTCAAGAGGCAGTCCAAGACCCTGATATTTTTTCGCTATCGTAACAACAAAACGCAGATTGGCGTTTACAAGTTTTTCCCTTGCGGCTTTATTGCCGGCTGATGCCGCCTTTGCCGTTTCTTCCTCATCTTCCCTGCTAAGCATTGGAATCCGATTTATCTCTCTAAGGTAAATCGCGATGTTGTCCTCTTCCTCTTTCATTCTTCTTTCTTTGTCTAACATATCGTCCCCCTTTTTTACTTTCCCCTCCCAATAAACAATGCCGGACTTTCATCCGGCATTAACTAAGTAGCAAAAACCATGCCAAGTTGATAATTGCGTTTTTACTGATTAATAGGGCATTAATAGGCTTTTTTTGCGATTCTATTGATGGAAGGCGGGGATAATGACACAGAGGTTAAAATGTATCAAAATACTGTGTCATTTTGACACATCTATTGGCAAATTGATTAAAATTTTCCATATAATAAGTTAAGTAATATGCCGATTATTTATTAGGATACTTTTAAATTCTAAAAAATTGGGAGATAATAAGTTATGAGTTCAACCCCGGAGCTGGTCGTTGATGAAGAAAAGATCAAGAAGGCTATACAGTCAGGGCTTCCGTTAACAATTACCACATATACGCTTCCCAAAGAAATTGAAATTTACATTGAGCAGGTTATCGATACATTTTTAAGGCACATGGATCAGCTCAAACTAAAAGATTATATTGTTTACTGCGTGCAGGAACTTGTTGTAAACGCAAAAAAGGCAAATACAAAGCGCGTTTTCTTTATTGAACGCGGTCTGGATATAAATAACGAAAAAGATTACGCGCAAGGCATGGCGAGTTTTAAGGAAGATTCTCTCGGCAACATTGCCCACTATCTAAAACTGCAAAAAGAAAAAGGTTTATATATAAAAGTAATACTACAGGTTAAAAGAAATACTATTAACATCGAAATTCGCAACAATGTTGTGGCAACAAAAATGGAACAGCTTAGAATTCAGGATAAACTTGCAAGATCAAGACAATACGGCAATCTGGAAGACGCTTTTACTTCGATTCTTGATGACTCTGAAGGCGCGGGTCTTGGTCTTGTCATTCTTGTTTTAATGTTGAAAAAAATGGGGCTAAGCGATGATGCCTTTGTAATGAAATCTACAGATGCTTACACTGTAGCAAGTATTTCAATACCGCTTGATCAGACTATGGTTGATAACATCAAGGTTCTTTCAGGCGAAATAGTAAACAGCATAGAAAGTTTGCCGCAGTTCCCGGAAAACGTAATGCATATTCAAAGATTGATTAATGACCCGACTTCCGACATGCCGACAATCGCAAGGCAGATTTCTATTGACCCCGCGCTTACAGCCGATCTTTTAAAAATTGTAAACTCGGCGCAATATATGCTTTCCAAAAAGGTTGACAATATTTCCGAAGCGGTAAAGATGATCGGTATTAAGGGAATCAAAAACCTTCTCTATTCATACGGTACCCAGAAAATTCTTGGCGATGATACAATCGATAAAAAGAGACTTTGGGAACATTCATACAGAACAGCTTTTTACGCATACAACCTTGTCAAGAATTTTAAACACGACAACAGTCTTTTGGACGATGTTTATATCGGCGGTATTTTGCATGACATGGGAAAGATAATCTTTTCCAATGTACACCCGGAATTATTAAACAAAATTAAAGGATTCTGCACAGACAAAAATGTTCCTACCGCAACATTCGAAGATCTTTCGGCAGGTATGAATCATGCCGAACTTGGCGCTCTTATCGCTGAAAAATGGAACTTCCCGGACAGGCTTGTCGCCACGATCCGCTTTCATCATGACCCGGAAGCAGCCCCGGAAGACTGCAAAGACCTTGTCGATACTGTCTATCTTGCAAACATGTTCTGCGAATACGAAAATAAAAATATCACTTTCGACCAGTTTGAAATTGGTCCAATGACCAACTTCGGTTTAAAAAACAAACCTCAGGTTGACGCATTACTGGACAAGCTCTCTAAAGGCTTCATGAAAGAAGGTCAGATTTAAGGCTGTAACCCGGCAAACATCGAAACAGCCTCTTTTTTCATGAATATAGACCTGCCCACCCTCTTTATGCTATATTTACTAACCTATGTTTCTGAAGCGCCTGTCCATTCTCGGTTTCAAATCATTTGCAGACCGTACGGAAATAGAATTTAATGATGGCATCACTGCTCTTTTGGGGCCCAATGGCTGCGGAAAGTCCAATGTTGTGGACGCGGTTAAGTGGGTTCTGGGTGAACACGCCATAAGATCCCTGCGCGCAGAAAAAATGGAAGATGTCATCTTTGGCGGGACAGAAGCAAGAAAGCCCCTTAATGTCGCCGAAGTCTCTCTCGCTATCGCAAACGAAACCGGACTTTTGCCGATGGAAATGCCGGAAATCGAAATAAAGCGGCGGCTTTACCGCTCGGGCGAAAGCGAGTATTTTATTAACGGAGCGCAGGTGCGTCTTAAAGACCTGCGGGAACTTTTTTGGGACACCGGCGTAGGCAAGGCTGCCTATTCTGTAATGGAGCAAGGCAAGATCGATCAGATACTTTCTTCAAAGCCGGAGGAGAGACGATACCTTTTTGAGGAAGCGGCGGGCATCACCCGTTACAGGGAAAGGGGAGCGGAAGCAGAACGCAACCTTGCCAAGACCGAAGAAAACGTTAAGCAGGTAGAGCTCATCTTAAACGAAGTGAAGCGGGCTCATGACAGCTTAAAAACCCAATCAGAAAAAACCTTAAAATACCGCACGCTTCGTGATGAGATTTTTAATTATGAACTCGACATTCAGCTATTGCGTTTGAAGCAGTTTAAGTATGACAGGGACGAAAAAAACGAAACATTAAGACGCAGGACTGTTGATCGGGACAAGATACGATCGGACATGGAAGCGGAAAATAAAGCCCTGGAAGCGAACATGGACGAAGTAAACTCCATGGAAACTCGTCTTGTCGAACTGCAAAAAAATATCTATGGTCTTGCTCTCGAGAAAAACGCGAAGGAAAATGAAATCCGCCTGTTTAATGAACAGCGCGGCGAAAATAAAATCAAGATTGGCCAAAACGAAGAGCGCGAAAAACAATCCATAGAAAAGATTAATGAGTTAAACGCCGACGCATCAGGACAGGATGCTGTTGTTCAGGACCTTCGAAAACAATGCGAAAGTATAGAAGAAAATATCCGTTCCTTTGAAGAAAACATACAGCTTGCCTCGGGGCGCATAAGCGAGAACGAAAAAGAAATACGCAGAGCCGAAGAAGAAATCATCGGTTTAGAGAAAGAGCTTGTCGGGTTTGAAAAAGAACTTGCGAATATAACCGATGATATCGTTTCCGAGCTTGACGCCGGATTAAAAAAAGCCGGCTATTCTGCGGCGGAAAGAAAAAACGCGGAAGAAGCGCTGAACGAAACTCTCTCCAAAATGCGCACAATTCTATCCGGCAGGGAAGCACTGCTTCGAGATCTTAACGCTGTCGCTAACGCCTGCTCCAGCGGAAACCCGGACGCGGCGAACACTGTTTGCTCTGAGATCGGGCGTATAACGGAAAGCCTTACAGCGGGTTTAACGGAAGCCGCCGCCGGAGCGGACAAGGCAATAGAACTTTTTAACAGTTACCGGGAAGCGTCTCCAACTTTTATTGATGAGTTTCTGGCTCCGCAGGGAATTATTACAAAGAAGAGAGCTCTCGACGATCAAATAAGAGGCGCAAAAGGCGGCATAGAAGAAAGACGGCAAAAAATAAAAACCCTCCAGGATGACAACATCAACCTGATGGGAAAAATCGATGAGTACCGCGCAACCCTGGAAGATTTAAAAGTAAACCGTGCGCAGATGAACGCCCGCGCGCAGTCCGCCGAAGATCAGGCGCGTTTAATAAGAAGGGAGCTGTCAGGTCAGGAAGGTATATTAAAAAACATCCGTGACGAGCTTTCACTTTACCGGCAAAGACTTGATGAAATTGACGGACGCATATCAGGCGTTCAGAATGAAGTCGCCGGTATCGAAGAAAAGACAAAAGCGTTTTCCAACGAGCTTGAAATGCTGGAAAAAGATATCCGAAAAAGAAACGACAATGTCGCGAGCAAAAGGGAAGTTATAAACAAGAGAATGACAGAGCTTTCCAAAGTGCAGGAATCTCTTGAGAAAATTCATCTTGAGCTTGTGCAGTCGGAAATGGAAATTAAAAACATTCAGGAGAATTTTAAAGAGACCCACTCAAGAGACCTTATGGAATTTGAGGAGCGTATCTTTAATATTACAGAAGCGCCCGCTTCTCTGCGTGAAAAGCTTGCATCCTCCCGGGCAAAAATGAAAGAGCTGGGGTCTGTCAATTTAATGGCTCCCGAAGAATACGCGGAAACAAAGCAGCGCTATGATTTTCTCAGCAATCAAATGGCAGACCTTGAAAAAGCCCGCAAAGACCTTGAAGACCTTACAACAGAAATACGCCAGGAATCTTCACAGCTATTTCTTGAAACATACAACCGTATCAAGAAGAATTTTCACAATATGTTCCGCCGTCTGTTTGGCGGCGGCAGGGCGGAGCTTCGCCTCTCCGATCCAAACCATGTTCTTGAATCGGGCATAGAAATCCTCGCTCAGCCGCCTGGAAAAAAACTTGAGCATTTAAGCCTGTTATCAGGCGGCGAATGTTCAATGACAGCGGTTGCGCTTCTTTTCGCTACATATATGGTAAAGCCAAGCCCGTTCTGTCTCCTTGACGAAATTGACGCCGCCCTTGACGAGCAGAATGTCGGGCGCTTTGTTCATCTGCTTAGAGAGTTCAGCGACACCAGCCAGTTCATCATAATTACACACAACAAAAAAACTGTTACGGGAGCCGGAACACTTTTGGGCGTCACCATGGAAGAATCCGGCGTAACAAAACTTATCGCTGTCCGCCTTGAGAACGAAGAGTTAGCGCTTGCCGAAGGTCCTCCGCCGCAGAGTGAACTCTGGGACGCAGACGGCAAATTTGAAGAAGAGGATGTCACACCGGAAGAAGGCAGGCAGCTCCCCGCCGGTATAAATGATCCAAAGAAAGTTAAACCGGAACAGTTAAGACCTATCAGCTCTCGTCCTGAATAAAAATACATAAAAAAACCCTGCGCTTTGCAGGGCTTCTTGTTTAATAAATTAAAGTCTTTCCAAAACTAAATTAAATTTTTCAACAACATTGGCTATCTTGTCGCAGTAGAAAAACGCGCCTGTCTAATGGACGTATCTACTACACGGTAATTCCTAACCGTACGTTCCGCGTTAGTTATACGCTGCGCCGGAGTCGGATGTGTTTTTCCAAAACCGGAACCGGATGTCTGAACGCTGCTTAATGCACCGAGCATTTCAATTAAAGCCGCCGGGTTATAGCCTGCGCTTGCCATCAGGGACATGGCAGTGTTATCAGCCTCAAACTCCTGCGTTTGTGAATAGCCGCTCGTAACAAGCGTTTGTACTATTTCGCCGACAGATTCGTTAAATATTTCCGTTAATTGGTTTACATTTAATCCGGTTGCGGCTCCGGCGGCTGAAGTGCCTGTTACCAAAAGAGCTTGCGTTATTCTGCTGTTTCTTATTGACTTAATACTGTGCTGTAATTGAATATGCGCAACTTCATGCGCGATTACGCCAGCAAGAGCGTCTTCTGATCTTGCGGCGCTTATAAGTCCGCGCGTAACAAAAATATGACCGCCGGAAGTCGCAAAAGCGTTAATTTCCGGGCTGTCCAGAATCGCTACACGGTAGCCGTTAAATACATCAGGGCGCGGCGAATTAATTGTAATGGCAGCGCAGATATGATTTAGATATGTAGTTAAAGCTGCGTTTGCGTTGTAAAGTCTGTACGTGCCAAGAATGTTTGCCGCAACTGCCCTGCCGATATAGTATTCCTGTTCAGGAGTAATTTCTTCCACTGCGCTGCCTATAGCTTTGGCGGATTGAC
>JGI24695J34938_10000783_pt1 | contig 29722 bp, 21 predicted proteins | sample TergutCo191P3_FD_34938 | JGI IMG/M metagenome (IMG submission 34938)
GTATAAGTAGTTGTTAAGCCGTTGGCGTCGGTTTCCGAGAGTTTGTTTCCGGTTTTGGCATCGTAAGTAAATTTTGCTTCATGTCCAATCGGATTTTTAATTTTCGTTACAAAGCGTTGGGTGGCATCGTAGGTATAGGTTTCAGCGCGTGAGAGGCTTCCTGCCGAAACGGTCTTCTTGCCGTATAACCCTGTAGCGGTATAATTTTCATACGTGGTGGTCATGGCGCCATCGCTGTTGCTTTTGCGCTCCCAATGCAAACGCCCTTTGTTGGAACTGTTGGCAGGATAGTAACCGTAAATAAGCGTATCAGCAAGCACAATATTGCTATTCTCGTATTGTTGTTTGGTGATAATTTGGGCAGGGAGGGCTTTTTTCTGATGAAGAGTGAACGAAATGGAGTCGTAAGAATAGGTAGTGGTTTGCCAATGCATCCAATTGCTTGCATTGCTCCCGCTATAAGTTTGGGTATTGTTTGATGTTATTCGCCCTGCAGGATTTAAAATATTGGTAGTTACTTTTTTGGTATCAGAAAGTATATTCTTTTCTACTACAATACTGTCGAAAGGAACAGAACGATCGTGTGGTAAATGATGTAATTTATAGGTAAAATTCTTTTCACTTACTATGAGAGCATTGATATAAACGACTTGTTTTGAAGGGACTAAGAACTGTTTTTTGGAAACAGAAACACAATTTATATAATCATAAAACTCGAAAGAACGTGATTCTTTTTCAAGAGTTTGACTATTCTTGCAAATAAACTTTTTAAATCCTAAAAAATTTTTTCTGAGCAAACTAAATGTAGGATTTTCATATTCATATTGCCATGTATTAAAGGCATTCCCTATCCCATTAGATACCCATAGAGAATCGATAACAGGAAGAAAATATTTTTTATAAGCCAAAACATAATTACCTAAAGAAAGGAAGTGTAAACTTTGCGCAACAAAATATTTTGGCGTATATTTCAGTTGTATAGCCTTCCCTATTCCATCGGTAATAGCTGTAGCAAATTCATACTGTTTATTTTGATGTAAAGAAACAACCTTTTGTTCATGGGTTGAAACATCTTTAATGATTAACTCCAGTATTCCATCGTTGTTAAAATCGGCAATATTGATATTCGATTTGGGAAAGCATTCTATTTCTAAAATTACTTCGCGAAAGTCATATTGGTAGCTTCCGTTAATGTAACCTTTCGAATAAAAAATTTCCAACAATATACTCTCCTGTCCCGGAATAAAAATCATATCTTGAGTCATTTGAATGATGTCGTCTTTTCCATCACCATTTAGGTCGGCTATTAATATTTTGCAATCCAATTCCGAAGTAAGGGTTGACATAGCACATCCGGGCCTAAGCGCAGGGATATTTACAACGTTAAATGATCCAATAAAATACAATTGAGGAACACTATTATTTTTAAAAGACAAAATATCTGTTATGCCATCCCCATTAAAATCTCCTGTATAAATTCTGTGGTTGTTAGAGAAGGGTAAGGTCTCAATCATGCTGTAATAATAATCCATATTCCAAATAAATTTTTTCTGTGTTACATCATAAAAATAAAAGTAAAGCGTACTATCAGGATAATGTAATACAATATCTGTTTTACCATCTCCATCAAATTCTCCTGCTGTAACGGTAGGAATACCCGTTTTGGGAAAGGTACTGTTCCAAACTAATCCTGACTTGCTGTAAAAATGAATAGGGTTTGTTAAATCATTTTTTACAAATAAAATATCTATAAACCCATCTCCATCAAAATCTCCAAATAATATCTGTGGACGACAGGCAAAACTTTCACTTCCAATTTCTTGTTTTACACCATTCTTTATGGATAGTATCTTTACTTCTGCTGACCAATTATAGGATAATAAATTTATATTCAACTCTTCAATAATCAACTCATCGCAACCATCTCCATTAACATCTGCAGCATAGAATAAATATCTTTGTACTCCTTCAAGAATATACACATCAAAATACAAGGGATAATTGGTTGTGCCTTGCGTGGACGGATAAAATATATGCTCTGTTGGCGAAAAGAAATAGAACTGCCAATCCTTGTTCTGGTTTCCTTTACCATAAACAACAAAATCAGTGTATCCATCTCCATTAAAGTCTCCTGTAATAAAGTGTTCATGGGGCAAGCCAGACAGGGTAATTATAGGATTTTCCAAATTATTGTTTTGTTCCCCCCACGTAATTATCGTTGGTATAAGTTGTTCTTCTCCGGTCTTGCCATATTCTGATAGAACAATCTTTTTTAGATGTGCTGTATGCGCTCCAGATTCCGTAAGATTATAATCGAATTCATATTTGCGTACAATGGTATCTTTATAGCTGACGGTAATAGTTTTAAGCAGTTTTGATTGCGTAAATTGCCAACTTTGTAAAAAAGATATATTCTGGCTTAGGGGATTTGTGATATAATCGAATTTTACCTTAGCAAAAGGATGGATACCTCCTTCCTGATTGCCTGTATAATGAATTTCACTAATCAAAACTTCTTGATCGTATCCATAATGTTGTTGGAGCGCCTTTTCGTAATGGAATGTCATAAAATTACCATTGACATCAGTTATTTTGTTTACCCACCAAGTAAGAATGTTCTTATCGTAATATTGATTATTATTATAGTTACAATCCATTCTATGTTTGGCAGAGTCTGGATATCCATATTCCACTATCATTCCGTCATCAGTATATGCTTTAAAATAATCGGGAGTTCCTGTGTATCCTTCATAAGAAACCAAACGTGAGAAATCTTCCATTTCAGTGGCATAAATAGTTCCAACATTGCCATAACCTCCACTCGTTGCCACTAATCGATTGCCATCTAATGCAAAGCGATCATTACTGTTTAACTGTACAGCCGTAATATTACCATCATCATAATAGGGCGTCTGCCCGCATCTCGTTATTGCACTCAGCCCCGTCAAGTTCCATTTCATGCCCAGCAGTCCCATGCCGCCAAAGCTGTTGTATTGAATAGAAAGGTTGGGCTGCATGCCCTGTGTGCCCGGCACTACCTCAATGGGTATGGTATAAGTTGCAGCGCCCATCGGCGAAACATCAACTGCGCCCGGAATGGCGCCTACGGGAAGGTTGGTATTTTGCGCTTGAAGCAGATTAATAGTTGCTAAAAACATGTGCCACATTATAAAGGCACAAAAGAAGGTAATTTTTTTTATTATTGTGGTCATTTGGGTTTATTTTTTATGGTGTAAGGGTGGATAGGTGGATAGGTGTAAAGGTGTAAGGGTGTAAGGGTGTAAGGGTGGATAGGTGGATAGGTGGATAGGTGGATAGGTGGATAGGTGGATAGGTAGATAGGTGGATAGGTGTAAGGGTGTAAGAAATTAACCATTAATTCTTTATTATTTTCCAGTTCTCTGTTTTACCATTAATATGTACCTTCAGAATGTAGGCGCCTCGTGGAAGGGTTGCCAAAGAAATGGTGGTGGTGAAGGAATAGACCGGATGGTCTTGCAGCAGCTGTCCGGTGAGGGAAAAGAGTTTAAAGTTGCCGTTTTGCAGAGCCTCCCAGCCGGCTATTTCTAAGGTTACTTGCTCGGTGGTGGGGTTGGGGTAGATCTTTATTTCTGTTTGGGCAATGGTTTCTACGAAATATTCTGTTTCTAAAGGTTCCGGTGTAAAATAGCCGGAAGAATCGGGTGGGGCGGGCGGGGATTTGTGTACTTCAAGTACTTTACAAAGGGTTCGGTTGCCTGCCGCATCGTATTCATAATTGCGGGATAAGCCGGTTTGCGCCATGCACAAAAAAGGAAGGGCGAAAAGGAAAAAAATAGTGGCTTGTTTCATATAGAGAATTTTTGGTTAAACAATGCCACAAAGGTAAAAGGAATATCTCTCAATTCTTTGAGATTTTATGGAAAAATTTTACCACTTTTTGTAGAAAAATTTTCCACAATCAACCCCCCATTGTTTCACTTTTATCTAAATTTAATCTATCGGAATAGTATGTAAAGAAATTGTATTCTAATACGTTAGAAATACGAACAATCAATTCTGAATGAATATACTCATATTTTAACGTTTTGTAAATGTTGCTGGGGGTATAGCCAATTTTTATCGCTAACCACCTCACAGAACGCCCTTGTTCCATTAATTTTTCTTTTATTAAGTCTCCGATGCATTGATGTTCTTTTTTCATAATATGTTTCGTTTTTGATTGGAATAAAAAGCGTGAAAACTTGGTCTATTCGCACCTGAGGTACTACCACATACCCATACAACAGAATAAAAGTTATCACGCCGAAACACGGCATTTTGAACTTAAAACCCTTGTTGTATACTGAAAAGTGGTAGTTTGCAGGTACAAGCTAAAAGCTAAAACGCTTTTATAGAAATAATTAAATCATTTATCATGTATGATTTTTTGATTAATATTGGCAGCAAAAATATGAAATATCAAATATATAAAATATGCCCTTCCACATTTTCATGCCCCATCTTGCGAATCGCTTCGCCATATTGGTCCACCTGCTCTTTATGCGAAGCATGCGGCTCTCCTGTTTTATAGTCAATTACCACTACTTTGTCTTCCAAAAACACCACCCTGTCCGGACGTAACAAATTCCCATCAGGAAACAAAATAGAAGTTTCATTCAACACCTTAACCTCCGGCGCAAAACATGGTGCAATCACTTTGTCTTCCAATATTTTATTGAAAAATATCGCCAAATCTTCCCTGAAAACTTCCTCCACATCCCGTAGCGCCATTTCTATTTCCTCCCCATTCTGAGGAAACGAACTTAAAGAAGAAAGAAAGTTGTGGATGGTGATGCCATACTGAGCTGAAAGAGGTGAGGAATAAGAGGTGAGGAATGAGGAGTGAGGAATGTGAGGTGAGGAATGAGAGGTGAGAGGTGAGAGGTAACAATTCGCGTCATCATCTAATCGCCTCATCACCTCATCTTTTCTCCCTTCTGCTTTCTCCCTTCTGCATTCTGCATGCTGCATTCTCCCTTCAACGAACCCCGCCAAATACTTTGCATAATTCCCCCCCTTTGCCTCCTTCTTCTCTGTGATGATGTGCAGCTCCTTGCCGGCGCGCGTGTGGGCAACATACAAAGCGTTTAATTTGTCGATGAGCGTTTTTTTCGATTCTTCTTCATATTTATATTGATAGCGCTCTGGGGTTTCCTTTTTTGTGAGGGTAACCCAATCGTATTCCAAGCCGGTGGTGTGCGCCTCGTCGTGGAGGAGGATGTTGCTTTTGGTGGTGAAATTGGAGTACCGACTGTATGGAAAAACCACAACAGGATACTCTAAGCCTTTGGATTTGTGGATGGTAGAAACCGTAACGGCGTCAATGCCCTGCGGGGTAGAAAGTGCAATGCTTTGCCCTTTTTCTTCCCACCAAGTTAAAAAGGAGGAAAGAGCGCCGTTGTGTTGCAGCGCGAGATTGTCGGATTCATCCAACAGTCTCATTAAAAATGGATTACTTGCAGAAAAAGAATAGATTCTAAAGATTTCATTAATTAATGTAAACAAAGGAAAAGAGGTCAACTTGTTTCGGTCAATTGTAATGTTAAAACTTGTTAAAAATTTCTGAAACAACGCGTTGTTTTCTACATATTGAATCTGTTCTTCCAACAAAAGATTATTTTTCTTCGCGAGATAGTGAACAATAGATAGTTTAGCCAACTTATCTTCTTCCGAAGTCAAATATTGCAAAGTGGCGATCACCGCGTTAATTTCTGGTGATGCTGACAGTTGCAATGATTGTACGGAAATAATCGGAATGTTGTTAGTCATTAAGAAAGCGCCCAAATTGCTTGCCAAATCGTTGCTGCCCACCAATATAGCAATATCCTTGCAGCTATAGCCACGCTGCAGGGCATCTAAAATTGTTTCCAAAACGTGTTCCGGCATATATTCCGCAAACTTGCGCTCATCTTCCTCCTCTTGAAAACATACGGTTACGATCCCCTCCTCGGCGGTGGGTTTACAATGCTGCTTCACATCTTCATAAAAATCTTTCGCATTTTGAAATGGCGCGCCGGTTTCCGTTAAATAGTTAAAAAACTCATTATTAAAATCTACCACTTTTTTTGAGGAACGATAGTTGGTGTCTAACAACTCTACGCGGTAATCTTTATCCTGCTCTGCATAAGGCAGTACGGTGTCTCTATATTCTTCAATTTTAGAAAGTTGTTGTAAAATATCCGCATCGCCATTGCGAAAGCGGTAAATTGCCTGTTTCACATCGCCAAAAAGAAACACTTTGCCCTGTTCGTTGAATCTGTTATTTCCGGACAAGGCATTTTTAATAAGCGGCAACATATTCTCCCACTGCAATTTGGAAGTATCTTGAAATTCATCAATAAAAAAGTAGGCGTATTGATTTCCAATCTTTTCATAAATAAAAGGAACATCATCTTCGTGGCTAATTTTTTCGTTGATTAAAGCGTTGGTGTCTGAAAGGAAAAAGCGGTTGTCTTGTGCTTTAATTTCATCCATAATCATCTTTATATCAAACAACAATGCCAACTGAAACAGATTTCTTTTAAAAAACTCACAGGTTGTAAGTTGTTCTTCAATACCCAAGTATTCTTCCGATTTTTTTTCTTCTTTGGTGGTAAAGTTTTTTTTGAGAGTTTTCAAGCGAAAGATCTCTTCATTCATCTTTTCTTTCGCTTGTTCAAAGTTTTTATTTTCAGATTCTTGAAGTTTTTTTAAAGGAAGATAAACCTCCTCTTCCATGCTAAATTTTAACAATTTAAGAATCTCCCGTTCAATTTTCCATTTGCCTTTATCCAGCATTAAATTTTTAACTAAATCCAACACTCGTTCAGTAAGTTGCGTATTATTTTTAGAAATTCTGTTGATTAAAACGGTAACTGTTTCCTTAAAAAAGTCTTCCGTTTCAATTTCCAGATTAAACTGTGTGTTCAGTCCAAACTCTAATGCAAAAGCGCGTAAAATGCGTTGAAAAAAGCTGTCGATGGTGCTGACCGAGAACCTGTCATATTCATATAAAATCTTCTCTAATAAAATCTTCGATTGTTTTTTTACAAAAGCAAACTGTTCATTTTCGGGTAATGGCTGAGCAATTTTTGCAACAATTTGATTATAAGTATGAAAAACCGGCGATGTGGATATCATTTGTGTTTCAAAAGCAAACTGCACAAGTGTTTCCACGATCCGCGATTTCATCTCTGCCGTAGCATTGTTAGTAAACGTGATGGCAAGTACATGGCTAAACTTCTCCGGCTGCGGCAAGCACAACGACAAGTATTCCACCACTAAGCGTGATGTTTTTCCGGAACCGGCTGAGGCTTTGTACAGGGTGAACATATTTTAGTGATTAGTGATTAATGATTAATGCCTTTGGTTGAAGTAAAAAATGTTTATTGTCATTGTTATATCGTTTGATGATAATTATGATTTTTGGGTGAAAGTATGTTTCTTAAACTTGCAAATGTTCCATCTGTTTCCCTGCCAGCATTTTCTCTCCCACAACTTTAAACCCCAATTTTAAGTACAACTTTTTTGCATTATGATTCTCTTTCTCCACAAGCAAGCCCAGCGTTCCGTTCATTTTCACAACATATTCATCTATTAAGAATTGGAGCAATTTTGCACCTAACCCTTTTCCTTGGCGCTGCGGACTTACAGCAATACTGTCGATATAAAATTCTCCGGCTTCCGTTTCATTTTCAGGGTTAAAATCTCTGTTAAACATCATTTTTATTTCTTGGGCAACCGGTTCTCTTAGGGCTTGTAATTGCGCGCCGTTGTACACCACTGCAACTGCTACAATTTCGTTTTCGAGTTCAATAATCCAACAGTTTTCATACGAATATTGATTTTTCTGCTTACAGATAAGATTTATCAAGAATTGTTTTGCTTTTTCCCATGATTTTTCTCCAATAAACTGATAAGCAATCTCTTTCATTGCTAACAAGATATAGGAGGCAATGATTTCTGCGTCTTTGGGGTTGGCTTTTCGGATGAGCATAGGTAGTTTTTATAATATGTTGTTTCTTTTTTTACTAATGCAAAAAAACATTTTTTTTTAAGAAATTCAAGAACATGTAAAAAAATCAAGTTTGCTTCGGCAATAGCGACTGTTGAAGATTACACCAAACATTATTTTTTCATATCATTTTTTTTATATTTTTGTCGCCCCATTTTGGGAGGTAATTATTAACTAAAAATCAAAACAGTATGTTAAAACATTATGAAACCGTTTTCATTATGACGCCCGTTTTGTCTGATGATCAGATGAAGGAAACGGTAAAAAAGTTTGAGAACATCCTCTGTGAAAAAGGTGCGGAGATCGTTCATCAAGAGAATTGGGGACTCAAGAGGCTTGAGTACCAAATCCAAAAAAAATCCACAGGATTTTATCACCTATTTGAATTTAAAGCTGAACCTCACGTAGTTGCGGAACTGGAATTGCAATACCGCCGCGATGAAAGGATTATGCGCTATCTATCTGTTACCCTCGACAAAGACGCCATCGCATACGCTGAAAAAAGACGCACACATGGCTTCGGTCAGAAAAAGGAAACTAAACCCGAAACAACTTTTGAAGTTAAGCGCGAACCCAGACCTGAAGTAAAATATGATATAGTTGAAGATCCTATTGAAGAACAAATGTATGAACAAAATATAGATAATAAGGAGGAATAACATTATGGCACAAAACGATATTAAATACTTGACACCCATTGCGGTGGATTTCAAAACGAAGAAATATTGTCGCTTTAAAAAAAGCGGTATCAAATTTATTGATTATAAAGATGGCGAATTTTTAAAAAGATTTGTTAACGAACAAGGCAGAATATTGCCAAGACGTTTAACAGGAACTTCTTTGAAATTTCAAAAGAAAGTAGCACAAGCCGTGAAACGTGCAAGACACCTGGCGCTACTTCCTTTCGTAGCCGATAATTTAAAAACTAACCAATAAGGAGGGCAATACTATGGAAGTTATTTTAAAACAAGATGTAGAAAAATTGGGATACGCCGATGAAATCGTAAAGGTAAAAGACGGCTATGCAAGAAACTATTTGCTCCCACAAGGATTAGCTATTCCGGCAAACACTCCCAACAAAAAGATGTTAGCCGAAACCATCAAACAACGCGCATTCAAAGCTGATAAAATTCGCAAAGAAGCTGAATTTTTAGCTGGTAAAATTGAAGGGCTAACATTGAAAATAGCACAAAAAGCATCGGAAAAAGGAACGATCTTCGGATCAGTAAATACTATCGCTGTGGCTCAAGCTTTAAAAGAACAACACGATTTGGATATTGACCGTAGAAAAATTATCCTCCCCGCCGAACATATTAAAGAGTTGGGTAATTACACAGCAACGATCAATATCATTAAAGATGTGAAAGTTACCGTTAATTTAGAGGTAATAGCCGAATAAGAGAAAATTTTAGTAAAGTGTCAGTCAAAGACTGACACTTTTATTTCATCAACGCATCAATATCTGCAATTTCTATTGGAACCTCAGCAAACAGATCTATCGGGGTTTCCCCAACAACTACATCTGTTTCCAAGCATACATCTATTCCTTCTTCAGCTATGCCCTGATTTAGACAATGTGTCCCCAAAACAAGGGATGAAGAAAGCGCAAATGCCTTATTTTTATAATGTTCTAAATATTGCTTCTTAGAAGTGTCGAAATAGAGAGGTTTGTAAAAGGTTATGAAAAAGTTTGAGAGGCACAAATACCCTTTCGTGATAACATTTTCACACTTTTTTGTAAAAGATACAAAATTTGAGAAAAAATCAAAAATAAATATATTTTCGCCGACTTTATTTTTAACATAAAAAACAGTATGAGCATCTACTCAACATCAGTAAAACATCCTATTACGACGGCATTAGTGTATGTGGCAATCGCCATCATCGGTATCTATTCTCTATTCAAATTGGCAATTGACTTCTTGCCTGATTTGGGCAGCAACACCATCATCGTTTTTGCTTCCTACAACGGCGCAAACCCTTCCGACATTGAGAACAACGTTACCAAACCGCTTGAGAATGTGCTCACCACAGTGAGCGACTTGAAACACATCTCCTCCAACTCGCGTGAAAATTATTCTATCCTCATTCTTGAATTTGATTATGGAATTGATATTGATGAAGCCACCAACAATGTTCGGGACAAGTTGGATATGGTTACGCCCATGTTGCCCGACAATGTTCAAAAACCTTTTATCTTTAAATTCAGCACGGAAGATATTCCCATTTTGATGCTTGCGGTGGAAAGTAAGGAGAGTACCAATGCGCTGTATAAGATTTTAGATGACAAGGTGGCGTCGCCGGTGAGCCGAATTAACGGAGTGGGCACGGTTTCTATTTCAGGAGCGCCCCAACGGGAGATTAACATTTACTGTGATCCCTATAAATTAGAATCTTACGGGTTAACCATTGAACAAATTACGCAAGTCATTCGCATGGAAAACCTGAACTTGCCGCTCGGATCAATGGATGTGGGTTCGCACACCTACTCCATGCGTGTGCAAGGCGAATTTGAAGATGTGGCGCTAATGAACGATATTGTGGTGGGCAGTTTCAACAACCGCAACGTGTCTCTGCGCGATGTGGCAGTGGTGGCAGACACCATTCAGGAACGCCTGCAGGAGGTTTATACCAACGGCACGCAAGGCGCTTCCATTGTCATTCAAAAACAGTCGGGCGCCAACTCGGTGAAGGTAATCAAGAAAATCAACGCCCTATTGGTTGATATACAGAAAACGCTACCCCCAGACATTAAAATCGCTACCATTTTCGACACCTCGGAAAGTATTACAAACACGATCGCCAGCTTACAGGAAGCCATCATCGTAATCTTAATCATTGTGGTATTCATTATCTTGCTGTTTTTGGGAAGGTGGCGCGCCACCTTTATTATCGCTATCACCATTCCTGTTTCGCTCATCGCCTCTTTTATCTATTTGTTGATCACGGGAAATACCATTAACATCGTTTCCATGGCTTCTTTAAGTATTGCTATTGGTATGGTGGTGGATGATGCAATTGTGGTGTTGGAAAATATTAGTACACACATTGATAGAGGAAGTAAACCGAAGTCGGCGGCAGTTTTTGCCACCAGCGAGGTCTCTTTGTCTGTAATCGCTTCTACTTTAGTTCTCTTGGCGGTGTTTTTGCCTCTGACGATGCTTCAAAATATGGCAGGTTTATTGTTCCGCCAATTGGGCTGGATTATTTGTATTGTAACGGTTGTTTCCACCATTGCAGCGTTAACCTTAACGCCCATGATGGCGGCATTTATGCTAAAACCCAACGCACAACGCGGAAGAGTGTTTATGATTTTCTATGCTCCCATTGAAAGAGCATTGAAGAAATTGGATATCGCCTACGGTAGATTGCTCAACTGGGCGGTGCATCACAAATTGGCAGTAATCGTTATGGCATTATTGATTTTTCTTTCTTCGCTGCTATTGCCTTTACTAAAAATAATTCCTACAGAATTCTTCCCTGTGCAGGATAATGCGCAAGTGAGCGTTAAGATGAAATTTCCCATTGGTACCCGCATGGAAACATGCCGCACATTTGCCCATGAGTTTCAAGATGAACTTCGGAAAACATATCCTGAAATTACACGGGTTAATTTTTCGGTAGGACAACCCGATGAAAATAATACATGGGGAAGATTTCAAGATAATGGTTCACATATTATCTCAATGAATGTGAGACTATTAAAGAAAACAGAGCGAAAACGAGGGCTGGCGGAAATTGCAGATGGCATTAGAGAGAAATTAAAGCAATATCCTGAAATTAACACCTACGAGGTGAGTACAGGAGGCGGTATGATGGGCGGACAAAGTAATATTACAGTGGAGGTTTACGGCAACGATTTTGATGTTACCGACAAGTATGCTGCCGAAGTTGCTGCTAAAATGCGAGATATTAAAGGATGTACCCAAGTGAATATCAGTCGCTCGGAGTATGCCCCCGAAATCCAGGTGGATTTCGACAGGAGGAAGTTGGCAGAGAACGGATTGAACTTGGCAACGGCATCCACTTACATTCAAAACCGCTTTAGCGGTTCTATCGCTTCTTTCTACCGTGAAGATGGCGATGAGTATTATATCAGAGTGCGTTACGCACCGCAATTCCGCCAAAATTTAGATGCCATTGAAGATATTACGGTTTACAATCCAATGGGCAGTGGCATAAAAGTCCGTGAGTTGGGCAATGTAGTGGAACGACTTACGCCCCCCACCATTGAACGCAAAGACCGCGAACGTGTGGTGAAAGTAGTGGGCATTGTGGGCAAGGGCGCCGCCTTGAGCGAAATTGCCGACGCCACTATAGAGGTTTTGGAAAAAATAGACACCCCACAAGGTGTGAGTACCACATTAGCAGGAACTTACAAAGATCAACAAGAAGCCTTTGGCGATCTTTTCATGCTGATGGGGCTCATCATCATATTGGTTTATATCGTAATGGCTTCTCAATTTGAGTCGTTTACCTATCCGTTTGTAATTATGTTTTCCATTCCGTTTGCCTTTACAGGCGTTTTCATCGGATTGGGTATTACCCATACGGCTCTCGGGCTCATGGCGTTAGTGGGGGTATTGCTGCTGATTGGCATTGTGGTGAAAAACGGCATTGTGCTCATTGACTACACCATTTTGTGTCGCGAACGCGGGATGAACATCAACGAGGCGGTGGTGGCTGCCGGACGCTCACGTTTGCGCCCCATCTTAATGACCTCCTTAACCACCATATTCGGTATCTTGCCGTTAGCTCTCGGACGCGGCGAAGGCGCAGAAATGTGGAATTCGCTCGGTACCACCGTAGCTTGGGGCATGAGCTTTTCAACTCTAATTACCTTGATATTGATTCCTGTGCTGTATGCAAGTTTTGCGCATTTTGGGGCTTGGCGAAAGAGACGGAAAGGGATTTGATGAAGAGAGAAATCAAACCAAATTTTCTTCTATCACCACCCGCACCAATTCAGCAGTATTGGTGTTGAGTCTACTATTTTGTAATGATGATAACATTTTCCATTTTGGGCGGTTTCTCAAACCTGCCATTCACATAATTCAAAGCATAGGACGGCTAAAGCAAATCAGACTCTTCAGCTTTATCAAATTGCATGCTGCATGCTTTGAGGCGCTGAGCAACACGCGCAGTCTTAAAAATTAACCATTTGACATTCGATAAAATAATTATCTTCACGCCAACTTTTTGAAGTTTTTCCTGAAAAGTTTTATTGGGCTTCTGCTTTTAGGAAAAATCAAAGTTTCAAAAAAGAATTTACAAGAGCCCCAATCTCTTAATTTTTCTATTTTCGCCAACTAAAAAACGGCATTATGTTTAAAACTCCTGTATTACTTATATTGTATAATCGGGTTGAGGAAACACATAATTTGTTTCAAATCATAAAAAAAATAAAACCTGAAAAACTTTATGTTGCGGCTGACGGCGCTAATAGGACTATTCCTATTGACTACCAAACCTGTTTGAAAGCACGCTCCGTTGTGATGCCCGAATGGCAATGTGAAACAAAATATTTGTTTCATGATGAGCATCTTGGAAAATCGAAGAATGTGCACAAAGCCATCTCATGGATGTTTGAGCATGAAGAAGAAGGAATTATCTTGTTTGATGATACTTTACCCAATATTGATTTTTTTCATTATTGTGAAGAACTGCTGGAAAAATACCGCAATGTACCCCAAATCATGCACATTGGCGCCAACTATTTGAAGAGAAAGAAGAAATATCTCAAAGACTCTTATCATTATACGGCGTATTCATTTATTTGGGGCTTTGCTACTTGGCGCAGGGCTTGGCAAGGATTTAATTTAGAAATAAAGAAAAATTCCGATAAATTTTTTAACAGGATGGTTAATAAATATGTGAACAATCCTTTGGAAAAAATATTTTGCCATAATATTTATAACAAGTTGAGCAAATATAATTTAGATTATTGGGAATATCAATATAATTTTCATATTTGGGCGCACAATGGCTTGTGCATCTCTCCCAATGTGAATCTTGTTACGAATGTAGGCTTCAAAAAAAGACGTCGCCGTGTTAGGAAACTGATGAAAGAATCAGCGCCCATCCTGCCGCTTCAACATCCGGAAAAGATTGAAAGAAACAAAAAAGCCGACAACTACATTTTCAGAAAAGTGTATAAAAGAGGATTGTCCAGAGTTTTTTTCGATTGGTTTAATGAAACAGTTTTAAGGCAAGAAAAACAATTATAATTCATGATCGATTTTGGATATCAAATAAATAAGGGACGTACTATAAATTTAGATGTTGACCGCGCCCCTTTAAAAGAGTTGGAAAAAGTGGTGCCCTCATTTCAGAGTTGCATCCGTTGCGGTTCTTGCACAGCAACCTGTTCAGCGGCGCAATTCACAGATTTTAACATTCGCAAAATTCATACAAAATTTAGCGCCGGATTGCACGACGAATTGGCGGAAATGCTCAAGCCCTGCATGTTGTGCGGAAAATGCACACTGGTATGTCCGCGTGGCGTAAATCTGCGTGCACTCGTGGTGAACTTACGTAAAATTCTAAAAGAAAAAGAACTATAATGCTATGACGCAATATTTTAACCCTTTTGTTATTCCGTTTACTGTTGGTGTTTTGCTCCTGTTTGGAATATGTGTCTTTAAATGGGTAAGATGGGTGCGCCAGTTCGACCGTTTGCAGCGGACCCTCCTGCGCAAAAACATCCTGTCGTGGAAATTTATCCCTGCCATTTGGGAAGTTGTTTTTGAAGTTCTCTTTCATCGTAAAGTGTTTAAACGTAGCTTTGTATTGGGTTATATGCACACCAGCATCGCTTTGGGTTGGTTTTTGCTGATAGTGGTGGGCGCCATAGAAGCAAGCACTGCTATTGCTGGAAGCCACCCACTTTGGGTGCCGATCTTTTTTAAGTATTTTGGTAAAGAATTACCTCATTTTCAAGGAGAACTGTTTTTTAACTTTCTCATGGACTTGCTGCTCTGTTTTGTCTTGTCGGGATTGTTGCTTGCGATGAGCAAGCGCATCTATTCTCAAGTGGTGGGCATGAAAAAAGCTACCAAACACGTGCTTTTCGATAAGTTTACCATGATTTCACTTTGGCTGATTTTTCCGCTGAGACTTATTGCCGAAAGTGTTACCGCAAATCGGTACCATAACGGCGGATTCCTTACCCAATCACTGGGAGAATTGATTAGAAACATTTTCCCGATTGTAAGCCAAAACGCATTTTGGTACTTTGAAACCACATGGTGGCTGTTTTATTCGTTGGCGCTCGGCATCTTCTTTACGGCCATGCCCTTTTCGCGCTACATGCACATCCTCACCGAGCCGTTTTTAATCTATTTCAGGCGCTTAGGTATTAAGGAGGATAACAAACCCACCGGTTTTACGAAGTTTGAGTTGAGCGCCTGCTCCCGTTGCGGAATCTGTATTGACAACTGCCCATTGTTTAAAGAGCTGAATATTACTGATGTGCAATCTGTATATTTGCTTCGCGAAATTCGCTACAAACGGTTGAAGGAAGAGATTGCCAACAATTGTTTAATGTGCGACCGCTGCGTGGTAGACTGCCCCGTGGGGCTTGAACTTACCAAAATTCGCAGGCAAACGCGCTACAAGAAAGAGTTGGATACCGCAGGAAACTATAAATATGTGGATGACATTCAGCCTTTTAACGCCATTGGAAGAGTTGCCTACTACTCTGGATGCATGTCGCACCTAACCCCAGGAATTGCCCAGGCGATGTACCATATTTTTGAAGCAGCAGGACAAAAATATTGGCATATAGATGCCGAAAAAACGATCTGCTGCGGTCGTCCGCTGTTGCAGCAAGGCTTTGAGCAACAAGCCACCGACTTGCGAAGAAAGAACACCGCCCTCATCCGTGAATCGAATGCCACGATGTTGGTAACTTCCTGCCCCATTTGTTACCAATCGTTTAAAAAAGAGTATAAACTCAATATTCCGGTGATGCATCATACCGAGTATATTGATAAATGTTTGAAAGAGAAAAAAATATCTATCGAAAAACAGGATTTAAAGGTAGCCTACCACGACCCGTGCGAGTTGGGTAGAGGTTGCGGCGTTTACAAAGCCCCGCGCAACGTGCTGAAAAAGGCGGTTAAACTTGTTTCTCTGAAAAATGAAAAAGATAAGAGCCTCTGCTGCGGCTTCAATTTGGGCAACACAGCCATTGAAAAAGAGGATCAAAAGAAAATTCGCGATGCCGCCCTGCAAAACCTTTTGAGGAAGAAGCCAGACATCATCGCCACCGCCTGCCCCATGTGCAAAAAAGCACTGATGCATGGGGTTGATAATCAGGTGAAAGATGTGGCGGAAATTGTGAGTGAGAATTTGCAAAAATAAATTTTTAAACACGTTTTCCGAACGAATAAAATGATACTTTCGCGACAAATTTTTAACCCTTATTTTTTATAATAATAACCTTAAAAAAAACATTTTATGGATCTTCACAAATTAATTGCCGAGTTGGAAGAGAAAAATCCGGCTCAACCTCTGTACATTCAAGCTGCGAAAGAAGTTCTTGAAACTATCGTTGACTTTGTAAATGCTAACCCTAAATACGATAAATATGCTATCGTAGAAAGAATTTTGGAACCGGAAAGAATCGTTCAATTCAAAGTTACCTGGGTGGATGACAATGGAAAAATCCATGTAAATCGCGGATTCCGCGTGCAACACAACATGGCTATCGGACCCTACAAAGGTGGTTGCCGTTTCCACAAAAATGTAAATCAAGACACCATGAAATTCTTGGCTTTTGAGCAGACTTTCAAAAACTCATTGACTACCCTTCCTATGGGTGGCGGTAAAGGTGGCTCCGATTTCGACCCAACCGGAAAATCAGAAGGAGAAGTGATGCGCTTCTGCCAAGCATTTATGACTGAACTTCAGAAATATATAGGACCAGAAACCGACGTTCCTGCCGGCGATATCGGCGTGGGCGCTCGCGAAGTGGGCTTCATGTTTGGACAATACAAAAGAATTCGTAACGAGCATGTGGGCGTACTTACCGGAAAAGGTTTGAATTGGGGTGGCTCACTAATCCGTCCCGAAGCTACCGGATTTGGTGCTATCTATTTCTTATTGGGTATGTTAGCTGCAAAAGGCGACAGCATCAAAGGCAAGAGAGTGGCATTATCAGGTTTTGGTAACGTAGCTTGGGGCGCTGCCCTCAAATGCGAAGAATTGGGCGCAAAAGTAGTAACTATCTCCGGTCCGGATGGCTATATCCTTGACGAAGATGGTATTACAGGAGACAAAATTGTTTATATGACAGAACTTTTGGCTACCCGTAACAATGTTGTGGCGCCTTATGCTACCAAATATCCTAACGCTAAATTCTTCCCGGGCAAAAGACCTTGGGAAGCCAAAGTGGATGTTGCCCTGCCTTGCGCTATCCAAAACGAGTTGAATTTTGAAGATGCTAAAATATTGGTTGCCAATGGTTGTAAATATATCTCCGAGGCTTCTAATATGGGCTGTACTACAGAAGCCATCAACTATTTCCACGAAAAGAAAATTGCTTATGCTCCGGGCAAAGCAGCTAACGCCGGCGGTGTTGCTACATCAGGTCTTGAAATGACGCAAAACTCTATGAAATTATCATGGACACGCGAAGAAGTAGATGAAAAACTGAAAGCCATTATGAACAGCATTCATGAAAATTGTGTGAAATATGGAACAGAAAAAGACGGGTACATCAACTATGTGAAAGGCGCCAACGTTGCCGGCTTCATCAAAGTTGCCGATGCTATGATTGACCAGGGTGTAATCTAATCACAACAATCTATTTGCTTGTTCATTGGCAAATAGGTTAATATTAAAATTGGGAAAAGCCGCTCGAAAGGGCGGCTTTTTATTTTCCTGATTGCTTTCAGCACTTTTGAAGTATAGATTTTCAGATCTACATTGGTTCATAAAGCACTGCCATCACCGTTGTTCCCACCACATAGAGCGTGTGCCTATCAATATTGGAAATGTTGTCTTGCAGCGTGTGCCAAGTGGGGGTGAAGCCTGTGCTGCTGCTGTTATCCTGGTGGATGATGTTGATCATTGGGATTTTGGCAATTTTGTTCACATAATAATGGTCGTCGATGATGGGGTGGCTTCCAATATTCAGGAAATAATCTTTATATCCTAATTGATAGGCTTTTGCCCACACTTTGTTCACAACTTTGGCAGCAAATTGCGTAGAGTGCTGCTCCTGCATGAATTTGGCATTCGAAGCGCCCACCATATCCAGCAGAATACCATAATCTGCCTTGTAATGCGCAACGTGCGGATTTTTTGCCCAATGTTGCGAGCCGAGACACCACCAGTCGCCTTCAATGTTTTGGCTGTTTGGTGTTCCCCAATCTTCCGCATCAAAAAAGATGATGTCCACGCCCATAGTGGGATTTTTCTCTTTCAACTGGCGGGCAATTTCCAGCAGTACGCCCACGCCGCTGGCGCCGTCGTTGGCACCGTCAATGGGAGTGTTCCAGTTTGCAGGGTCAGGGTCATGATCGGCAAAAGGTCTCGAATCCCAGTGTGCACCTAACAAAACCCGCCTCTCCTTTTCAGGAAAAAAAGAACCGATGATGTTCTTTCCGTTAATCTTTATGCCATCGTAAGTATGGGTAACAAAGTGTTGTACAGTTACTTTATCGCAATATTGCTCTAATTGCTTCTGTAAAAACTGGGCGCATTTTGCATGGGCTTCAGTGTTGGGCACACGCGGACCGAAATCGGTTTGTGCTTTCACAAAATAAAATGCAGAATCGGCATTAAAGTCAGGCGCTTGAACCGCAACAGGTTCCACTTTGGTTACGGTAGTATTTTTTTTATGATGGGAATCGTTACAGGCAACGAATAACACTAATATAGTAACAAACAGAATTACAGGTCTTTTCATATTAAAAAAATGAGGAGCAAAGAAACATTTTTTATTATACTTTTGACCTCCCCAATTTGAATTACGTATATATCAAAAAAATAAATAGTTATGAAAAAACACAGTATCTCCAATGAATTGTTAGATTTGCAAACCGTTCATAAAATCATTCAAAAAAAGATTAAACTTGAACTTTCTGAGGAAGCAAAGGCTGCGGTGGAAAAATGCCGTACTTATTTGGATGACAAGATGAAACACCAAACCACACCGGTGTATGGTATCACCACCGGTTTTGGTTCGCTCTGTAACACCGGCATTTCAAAAGAGGACCTTTCTCAACTGCAACGCAATCTGGTGGTTTCGCACGCTTGCGGTTTTGGGGATGAAGTGCCGCAAGAGATTGTGAAACTGATGTTGCTGTTAAAAATTCAATCTTTGTCGTATGGCAATTCCGGCGTGCAAGTAGCTACTATTGAACGTTTAATAGAATTTTTCAACCACGATATTTATCCTGTTGTTTATCAACAGGGCTCATTGGGTGCTTCCGGCGACTTGGCGCCTTTAGCGCATCTTTCGCTGCCTTTGCTCAATTTGGGAGAAGTGTATTACAAAGGGAAGAAGCAAAAAGCCGCAGCGGTGAATGCTAAATTTGGTTGGGAGCCCATCACTTTACAATCGAAAGAGGGGTTGGCATTATTGAACGGCACACAGTTTATGAGTGCATATTCAACGTGGTTAGTGTTAAAATCAGAGAAGCTATCTTACTGGGCAGATATGATTGCAGCGCTCTCGTTAGACGCTTTTCAAGGACGCATGGAACCGTTCCATGTGTCGGTGCATTTGGTGCGCCCCCACATTGGGCAACTTGCTACTGCCGCCAACATTGCAGAGTTTCTGGAAGACTCTGAAATTCAAGCGATAAAAAAGGAACATGTGCAAGATCCCTATTCGTTTCGTTGCATCCCGCAAGTGCACGGCGCAACGAAAGACAGCCTCCACTATGTGAAAAGCGTGGTAGAAACAGAGATTAACTCGGTTACCGACAACCCCACTATTTTCCCCGATGAAGACTTGATTATATCGGCGGGCAATTTTCATGGGCAACCGTTGGCATTAGTGCTCGACTTTTTAACGTTAGCGATGTCGGAACTTGCTAATATTTCCGAGCGACGCATCTATCAGCTTATTTCAGGCAAGCGAGGTTTGCCCTCATTTCTTGTAAAAAACCCCGGTCTCAATTCCGGTTTTATGATTCCACAATATACGGCGGCTTCGATTGTGAGCCAGAACAAAACGTTTTGCATGCCTGCTTCTGCCGATTCCATCGAATCGTCGCAAGGGCAGGAAGACCATGTAAGTATGGGCGCCAATGCCGCCACAAAAGCCTATCTTGTAATCAATAACGTAGAAAAAGTGCTGGCGATAGAGCTGTTGAATGCGGCGCAGGCATTAGAATTTCGCCGCCCCTTGAAAACCTCTCCGCAATTAGAGGAATTAGTGAGCAATTATCGCAAAACAGTTTCATTTGTGGAGAATGATACGCTGATGTATGAACTGATGCATAAATCAAGGGAGTTTATTGCTTCAGAGCTAGTTTGCTTATGAGATAATTAATTTCAAATGTTTTTCATGATAAAGGTTAAATCCAATAAAAGCAAAAAATAAAATCGTATTCTTGTCCTGCAAAAGACATGCTCTTGCAAAAGCTATTAAAAAATAAGATTCTGTCACTGCTCCTCTTGAATTGGTGACTCCACCAATATATTTTTACATGGATTTATGGATTGCCAAAAATCTTCCCGTATTTTATTCACTTTTACTTCTGCTTTTTGGCGTTTTTTTTCTACTTTTTCGCGCTATAAAAATATATTTTTTCTATTCGAAAATCTTTTTTAGAAAATTATTTATCTAACAATCAATGTGTTAAAAATTACAAAAAAAAAACTGAAATGGTTGCACTTTTCGGATGAATAAGCACAATTGTGTTGTTTTTTTGCAAAAATAAAGGCAATTTTCATTTCTCTCTCCTCTAAAATAAAAAAGAAACGCATGCATCCTCTCTGTCTATTTACGTTGATAGTGAACCAGTTCAAATTCCGGAAGTGCAATTAAAATATGTTCCATCACTTCGGCTTGAATTCTTTCGTATTCTAACCATACAATTGTTTTGGCAAAACAATAAAGTTCAACGGGAATGCCATATTCATTTACAGGTAATAATCTCACCATTAACACCTTATCGGAACTGATGTCTTTTCGCTTTCTTAAATAACTCACAAGATATTCACGGAAACAGCCAAGATTGGTTTCTTTGGGAGTGGATATTTTTGCATGCATTTCGGGCGTTGCTTTTTTAATACTTGAGGAATCAATAAAGAATGAACGTTTTATGCGTCTCACGCCTTGTTCTTCCATGCCACGCCAGTTTTGAAATGTGTCGGTAACCAATTGTCGTACAGGTACAGTGGAGATCGTACCATCGAAATTGCGTACTTTCACCGATATCAGGTTAATCTCCTCTACAGTGCCATCTGCATCATATTTGCTTACGGTAATCCAATCTCCGTTTCTCAACAAATCATTGGAAGCCAATTGTATGCTGTTTACAAAGCCAATAATAGTGTCTTGAAAAACCAGCATTAGCACGGCAGAGAAAGCGCCCAAACCTGCTAAAAATACAGTAGGCGATTTGTTAATGAGCAAGGAAACAATGAGCACGATGGTAATCAACCAACAGAAAATGGAAACAATTTGAACGTAGCTCTTTATGGGTTTGTCTTTGGTGGCTTCCATTTGCAGTAGCACTACGCCGAGCCCCCTGAAAAAGGCAGTAAGAATAAAAGTTACATTAGTAACAAGAAAAATATTGATGAGGAGCAACATCAATACTTCCGATTTCGTTTCATGCAGGAAAAATTCAGGAATTAAATTTTTGATAATGAGCGTAGGCAACAAAAAGGAAAGTTGAATAAAAAAACGCTCTCTCAAGAGTGCTGTTCTCCATTTTGACGGAAATCTTTTATTAGATATTCTAACAACATTTTGCAGGATAATCCTGATGATGTAATACATAATAAAACCTGCGCAAAGCAGTAAAATTGCTGTAACTAATGCTGTAATAAGATATAAGAGTTGTCCGTTTAACCCTAATTGTGCAAGAAACTGATGTATGGCTTCGCGAATCCAATTGAACATAATGTAAACATTTAATTATAATTTCAATTCCAGCCGCGAAATAATGGTTTTATTTTTAAAGTGATAAAAAATATTATTTTTGCTCTTCAATTTTTATCCTTTAATATCATGAACTATATTGAATTTGACAGAGAAAAGTTGGTAAACATCAATTTTTCAAAAAGCAAAGAAATGGTGCGTTGCAGCAGAAACGGGTCGTACGCATCAACCTCTTTGTTGGGATTGAATACGCGCAAATATCATGGACTTTTTGTTGCGCCACAAGACCGCATTGACGGCGAACGCCACGTACTGATCTCCTATTTGAACGAAACTATCATCATTGATGATATGGAGTTTCATCTGGGCGTACACCAGTATAAAGGCGGAGTGATTGCGCCCAAAGGAAATAAATATCTTCATAAATTTACAATTGATACCATTCCTACCTATTATTTCAGAGTAGGAAAATTTAATTTCACCCGACAACTTTTGATGTCTGAAGACCAAGATCGTATGATATTAAAATATACAATATTAAATGATTATGAATCTGCCCAAATTGTATTTGCACCGCTGCTTGCCTTTAGAAATGCACACAGTTTAACCTACGAAAATCCGTATGTTAACACGCATTATAATCCCGTTGAAAACGGTGTAACATATTGTTTATATGATAATTATACTCCTGTAACATTGCAATTTAATGAACCTGTTGCGTATTCGCATGCCCCCGTTTGGTTTCACGATTTTGAATATGAAGAGGAACTGAAACGCGGCTACGACGGTCATGAAGATTTGATTAATTTGGGTAAAATCAGTGTACAGGTAAATCATAAAGAAATATATTTATCTATTGGCGCTGAGCCTATTGCACCGGATAACATAGAAGCATTGTTTGAAGAGGAATTGAAGAAACGCACCTTACGCTCCTCCTTTGAAACTTGTTTGCAAAATGCTGCGGAACAGTTCATCATCAAACGTAACGGCAAAACACATATCATTGCCGGCTATCCATGGTTTGGACGATGGGGGCGCGACACCTTTATAGCCCTGCCTGGATTAACCTTAGCGTTAAACAAACCGGCGCTGTGTAAAGAAGTGATGGATGATATGCTTTCGGAAATGCAAAACGGACTCTTTCCTAATATTGGCGAGGGAGAACATGCTGCCTACAACTCGGTGGATGCTCCCCTGTGGTTCATTCGTACATTGCAGAAATACACGGAGTTTACTAAATCCCAAAAGAAAATCTGGGCAGAGTATGGCGATGCCGTGAAAAAGATATTGTATGCTTACAGAAGCGGTTCACTCTTTAACATCAAGATGTTAGACAACGGTTTGATCTTTGCGGGAGATGAAAAACACGCACTCACCTGGATGGATGCTGTAGTGAACGGGAAACCGGTAACGCCTCGCACCGGCTGCCAAGTGGAGATCAACGGCTTGTGGTATAATGCTCTCATGTTTGCTTTGGAAGTAGCTGCACATCAAAAAGATAAAGAGTTTATTAAAGACTGGACATCCATTGCCGCTGATTTTCCTGCCGTTTTCAAAGATGCCTTTTGGGATAAAGACAAAGGATATTTAGCCGATTTTGTAAACGGCAACGAAAAAAACTTTCAAGTGCGCCCCAACATGGTGATTGTTACTTCACTACCCTATTGTCCGGTAAGTGAAAAGGTTTGCCAGCTCGTATTGAAAAAAGCACAAGAAGAGTTGCTCACTCCGAAAGGTTTGCGTACCCTCTCGCCCAATGACCCTGACTACAAAGGTAAATACTTTGGCAATCAAGAAGAAAGAGATGTTGCCTATCATCAGGGCACGGTGTGGCCATGGCTTTTAGAGCCGTTTGCAGAGGGCTGTTTGGCTGTGTATCATCAAACTGCTGTTCCAGTGTTAGAGGATATCCTCGCTCACTTTGAGGCAACGATGAACGACTACGGTATCTCCACCATTGAAGAGATTGCCGATGGCGACCCACCCCACAAACCAAATGGCTGTATTTCACAGGCTTGGAGTGTGGCGGCGCTACTAACGATAATGCGGTTACTGGGCGATGTAAAAAGATAAAGATTTCGCGAAAAACTTTTCTTCTATTACAGATTTATACAGATGAAGTCAGGAGTTTCTGTAAGACAAACTCCATTTTTTCGCTTTCCTCCCACGCTAAATCCATCCAATGAATGGCAAATCCGGCACGTTCCATTTTCCTAAACCAGGTCATTTGTCGTTTAGAGAATTGGTGAATGGCGGTGTTCAGTTTTTGAAACATTGTGTTGTAATCCAATTGTTGGGTAAGATAGAGCATCACGAAGCGGTATTCCAAACCATATTTATAGAGTTGTTCAGTGGAAACGCCCTCATCCATAAGTACTTGCACTTCTTCTATCATGCCGTTATTCAACCGCTCTTTCAGGCGCTGGGTAATGCGTCTGCGCACCTCATCTCGGTCGCCTTTAATGCCAAAAATGGTAGAAGGGATGGGCGTGGATTGGTAGCCCAGCAGCAGCGCCTCAATATACATACCGCTGCCACCGCAAAGAATTACGGGTTTGTTGCGCTGTTGAATGTCTAAGATTGCCTGTTGCGCTAACTTTTGATAGTTAAACACCGTATTGACTTTTCCGGGCTCTTCGATATCAATAAGATGGTATGGAATGAGGGTTCCCTCTATGGTATAATCTTTTAAATCTTTGCCTGTGCCAATATCCATTCTTCTATAGATTTGACGAGAATCGGCGCTGACAATTTCAGCGCCGATATGTTTTGCCAACAGCGCAGCAATGCGCGTTTTGCCGGTAGCAGTAGGACCAAGAATGGTGATGATGGAGTTCAGGTTCGTGTTATTTTATAACTAATTTCTGTACAGAAGTTTCTCCTGTATTATTATCCGTTAACTTCATCATATACAATCCTGCAGGGTAATTAGAAAGACCTATGGTGTTGGTTCCTTCGTATAGATTTTCCGTAGCTATCAAATTTCCAATCAAAGTATAGATTTCCAATTTCATGGGTGCACCGATAACTACATTAACGAAACTGTTTGCAGGATTAGGCGCTAACTTGATGGCAGATTTGTTGAAATTATTGATGCTTAGAATGATATTGTTAGATTTGTCTAAAGGTACAATACGATTTTTTCCTAACCTGTACAGGCAAACTCCGTTAATCTCAACAATTTGAGTAGGAATTGTATTGCCAATATAATCAGTATCAAAAAGATTTTCAACATAAACTAAAGAGTCATAAGACATCCCATTTTCACTCAAGCCATAATATTTATCTTTTGTGAACACTCCTGTTTCTGTGTAAGTTACGCCCTTAATGGTAACTACTTTTGCTTGAATTGAATTTTCGTAATTGTTATCTAATTGAGGAGCAGTGATCACTGTAGTGGGTACTTGTTGGAGATAGCCTGTTACATCACAGTTTCCAAGCGGAACTATTTCCAACATTCCACGGTAGCTGGTTAATGTGCCTGTAATATTGGTGATTTTGTCACCAATTTCCACTGCTTGCATTTTTTTGGCTACATCATAGATCATTATTGCAGCGGTTCCATCTTGAATGTACATGGTAACAGCTGTATTTGCTGCTGTACTCACTTTTCTTTGCGTTACTACGGCTTGTCCGCTAAAAACAAAAACGTCTTTGCCTTCGGTGTTATATGCAGGCGCTTTTGTGCGTAATTCTGCTAAAGTAGTTACAGTTTGTGGGAAAAGATAGTTGGCTGTGCTTATTGAACTGGGTTGCATCCCCTCTTTCCACGCTTTAGCTTTAAGTGTGGTTTGAGTAGAAACAGCGATAGAAGCAGTGTATTGGGTTGAAGATTCTGTAGGATCACTGCCATCTGTGGTATATCTGATGGTGGCGCTTTCTGTTGCAGAAGAAATCACAACATTAATGGGCTCAGTGTAGTTGCCACTTGGAGGGTTAAAGGTGGGAGAAATCACATAACCAGCTGGACTATGGTCAGTTAAACAAAAGTCATCAATACTTACGGTTTTACCGTTCGCCAACTCTCCTTCTCTTGCAATTTTTATTCTCACATTGCCTTGAATATTAATGGGGAAAGTAGCTTTTATCATGGCGCCATCCCATTTGGGAGCAGTTACTGAACCGCCATTAGTCCAAGTGGCGCCTGCATCGGTAGAATAATAAACAACAATGATTCCACCGGAATGTGTGCTGTAAGAAGCATAATAAAAAGAAACTTCTCCAACACCATTAGATTTGTCGAAATTCATTTGAAAATAGCAGTTGTCGCCTGCATTGCCGCGCAAGCGAATACTTTTAACACCGCTATTGTGGCGGTCGTTGGTATCTGTTGCAGAAACCACACCAGAAACACTCCATTCGCCCCATTGGTCGGTAACTGTTCGGAGGGCATAAGCGGTGCCTGCCCATGAATTTTCTTCAAAATCCACAGAGAGTTTGCAATCTTGTGCAAGCGAAGTTGTACAGAATAAAATGAGCATTAATACGCTCATTAAAATTGATTTTAATTTTGTAAATGTGTTCATATTAATTAAATTTGGTTTAAAATTCTATAAGAAAAGTTGTCGGCAAATATAAAAGAATATTTGAGTTTTGATCAGTTTTTTTATGAATTTTTTCTTGAGAAAATGTTACGAAATATAAACCTCCATCACCCTCGATTTCGCATTCGGCACCAAATTCACCATTGGAACAGAAGCCGGAATCAATGCCGTTTCTCCGGCAAACAACACTTCGTGAAAGTCATCTCCAAACAGGTGCACTTCCCCTTCCACGCAAAAGTAAATCACAAAAGAATCAATGGTGGAGTAGTTTTTTTGAAGCGGTTTGTCGAAAACAATGGCATTTACGTTAAAGAACTCCGAACGAAACAGCGTGGAAGTGGTGTTGAATTTTTCTTCGTATTCAATTTTATAAGTCTCATTTTCATCGAAATGGATGGCTTCTATGGCTTCGGCAATATGCAGTTCTCTCGGCATCCCGTTGTCATCCACTCTGTTCCAGTCGAAAATGCGGTAAGTGATGTCGGAAGGCTGTTGAATTTCGGCTACACGCACGCCTTTACCCAAAGCGTGCACCGTTCCGGCAGGGATGAAAAACAGATCGCCTTTTTTCACAGGATAATATTGCAATAAACCGGCAATCTCTTTGTGCTGCACTGCATCAATATAATCTTGTTTTCCAACGGGTTTGTTAAAGCCCACATAAATTCCGGCGTTCTCGGCGGCATCCACCACATACCACATCTCGGTCTTCCCGTTCTGCTCATATCTTTGCTGCGCCAACTGGTCGTCGGGGTGCACCTGCACCGACAAATCGTCTTGTGCATCAATGAATTTAAGAAGCAAGGGGAAGCCCAAGCCGTTCGTGTCAAACACGCTGTCGCCCACCAACTCGCCCATGTAGGTTTCTATCAGTTCCCGCAGGTCATTCTCTGCCAAAAAACCATTGGTAACCACCGAAATATCTTCATCAAGATCAGAGATTTCCCAACTCTCCCCAAACTTAGTGTTCACATCATCAGTTTTATGATACTTTTCCGCAAGGGCGCTCCCGCCCCACAGGCGTTCTTTTAGAATGGGTTCAAATTTTAAAGGGTATAACATGTTTAATGTTCAAAGTTAATATCTATTTATTACAATGGCGAAAATAAATATTTAATCGGATTTGATTATATTTTAATTTATGGAACAGACATTAGTAAGATAGAAGCATTCCCGTCATCTTGGATAGCGATGTTGCCGAACATTCCCCTTCTCGCCATTGTGGAAGCCCTTGCCAAAACGCGGGAATGGTCCCGCACCTTTGATGAAGTTTAAGAGGACGGTGAGACAGAAAAAGAAATAGACAAGTATTATATAGTATTATTATGTCTTATTATGAAATTTTTTTGAAAAGTCTCCCTATACTACGCAAAAACTATGTGAAAATTGCGCCAAACATGCCCTCTTTTACACACTACAGCAAGAAAATACAATTGTAATTATCTGATAATCTATTTTAAAAAACATTTTTTTCGCGATTATTATCTGTTTTAATCTATTTTTGCGGCAGATTTTAAGCAAAAAAACCACTCTAAAACATATCGCTATTGAAAAAAAATCTATTATTGTTAATTGCGCATTTTTGCGTAATGTTTTTAAATGCGCAAACAGAGGAAATCAATTATTTTCTCCCTTCTGAGGATAATATTTTTAATCAGTCAGACCTTATCTTTGAAGGCAATCTCGAAAGGTGTGTGGCTACTTACAATGCCAAAGGTAATGGATATTACAATGACATTTACAGTATTTATGAATACAGAGTAAGAAAAGTTTATAAAGGAGATATTTCTTTGGCTGGAAGTACAATTCTTATGGTATTTAAAGGAGGGGTATTGGGCGATGAAAATTTTCCATGGGACAGTAGATTTAATGATGATTCGCGAATTATTATTCCTGAACAAAAAGAAAAAGGAATTCCGTCTATTCCTTTGGGCACTTTTTCGCCTGCTATAATTTTTTCAGTGAACTCTGACTATCCGGATGATGAAAATTCAAAATATTTTCAAGAAAAAAAATATAGAATCCTTGATAAAATTTTTGTTCAGGATGACTATGTGGCAAGTTTCAAAGAGATACCCTTTTCTGATGTAGTAGAAATGCATAATTGGATGAAACAGTTTAATGGATATAACTTTGCTGAAATAAAAATGGAGCGGAAACCCAAACAAAATTGGGTAAATGGAGCAGAACTAGAGGCAGATATTTTAGATACTGAATTTTATGAAAATCAAAAAAAAATAATGAATTCCATAAATAATGAAGCTCTCATTGAAATTGAGAAAGATAGCAAAAAAAAGAACAAGAAAATCAAGATAAAGCTTTAGTAGATAAAACCCTCACCTTATACATCAACAATCCGGTTAAGGTACAGGAAGGGGCTACGTACTATTTAAAATTTGATATCATGGTAAAGTCTAATGCGCCTGAAACTTTTCTTGCAGAAACAGCTTTCTCTATGAAATATAATACGAGTATTTTTGATTCATTGCCGCATAATAAAATTAGTTATACTATGGAGTTTATCCCAACCCAACGAGCGGAGAATTACGAATTACGAATTACGAATTACGAATTAGGAATGGGGGCACCGAGCGTAGTCGAGGTGGAAGTATTTGATGTTTACGGCAGAAAGCTCACCTCTCATCAACATCTCTCACCTTCCTTCAGGAGTTTATTTTGTGAAAATAGCCACTGAGGCGGGCGTTGTGGTAAAAAGGTTAGTGAAAGAATAATAAGGTGTTTGGTTTAGCTCCATTAAATTCTGTATAATTCTTTGCGTTCTTTGCGTAAATTCTTTGCGTTCCCTGCGGTTAAGAAACCGAACTTGAATTGCAGCGCTAAATCGGTGTAGTAGGTTTTTTTCATGGGGATTGCTTTTGGAGACCTATGGGATGAGGGCAAAAAACGTCCGCATCTTTTTTAAAAACGTCTGCATCTTTTTGGAAAAAGGTCTGCATCTTTTTGGAAAAAGGTCTATATCTTTTTTAAAGAACATATAGATCTTTTAAGTAAAACGTATATTTCCTTTTAACGGAACTCAGGTTTAGAGTTTAAAATACCTTTAAATGTGCATCATTAATTACGACAGAATCTCCC
>JGI24695J34938_10000784_pt1 | contig 29661 bp, 28 predicted proteins | sample TergutCo191P3_FD_34938 | JGI IMG/M metagenome (IMG submission 34938)
GCTTGCCGGAAACAGAACAGTTTATTAAAGCCAACAAACATTTGCCCAACGTGCCCTCTGCCGCAGCAGTGGAAGCCAACGGCGTGAATTTGGGGGAAATGAATGCCATTCTTATACAAAAAGTAGAAGAACTAACGTTATATATTCTTGATTTACAAAAACAAATTAATGAACTTAAAACGAAATAATCCTATGAAAAATAAATTAAAAGTTATACCCCTTCTGCTTTCTGCCTTCTGCCTTCTGCTTTCTGCCGTAAACGCCCAAATAGAAAAGAAAGAACTGACACTTACGCCGGAGATGGAAGAGATGTTGATTGCGAAAATTAAAAATCTGCCTGAAGAAGATTACTCAAAGTATGGCATAAAAAACAGGTCGCAGTTAGAGAATTTACAGCTCGGTAAAGCTATTCCACGATATAGCATTCAAAGTGAAAAGTTAGACCCTCTATGCACTCGTAATGTGTTTCGTCTCTCTGAGGGTGATACTTTTTCAGTGAGATTTTCAAACAATTGGAGTGTGCCTGTTCTGTGTGATGAAACGCCTCTTTTATTTGGAGTAACTTTTTTTTTACGTTTCGGAGGAGTGCCAGATATGTTTATACTTGACATAAATAGAATGGAGCAACTCACTAATTACGAACATAAAGATTCGATAATTGGTTCTGTACGTCTATCTCCTCCATTTGAAGGAATGGATCATCTCATTATTAGAAAAGAGAATCAGGATATTTTTGTACAAATCTATGACGAAGTAACGGGTGAATATTTTAAGAACGAATACAGGCTTAATGAACTTATTTCCCACATAAAAGAATTAGCCCTGCGTGAAAAAGAGGCGCGGATGAGATATTATGAAAAAGTTGCCCATAAAATTGACTTAAAACTTACGCCCGAAATAACAGAAATGCTGATTAATGGAGCTTATTTGAGATATATAGACGAGTCAGATGTGAATCTTTCCAACTGGGGCATAAAGGACAGATCAAAGTTGGAGCATTTAGAGCTGGGAAAACCTATTCCAAGGTATAGAATTGAAGATCAGATTTTAATATTCGAAGGTTCTTGGGAAGTGCCTGTGATGAGTGGTGGCGAGCTTCTTTATTTTGCAACTGTTGACCTTAAAGATGATGATCAATACAGATGGGCATGTGACGGTGGCGGCGAAATGGCAGAAATGATCCATAACTATGAATATAAAGATTTGATTATTGGATTTTTATGGACAAAACTTTATCCGGTGATGAATTATCTTATAATTCGGAAAGATAATCAAGATATTTTTGTTAAAATGTATGACCGTGAAACAGACGAATATTTAAAAAATGAGTATAGTTTTAATGAAGTTCTTAACCTTTTAAAAAAGTGATAGTATGAAAAAAATTATAGTATTACTCTTTTTAGGACTTACCTGTATTTTATATGCTCAGAGCATAAAGTTAGAAGTACCTCTTGTTACACAAAAACAATCCAATTGGTGTTCTGCTGCCGCGGCACAATGCGTGCTTGCTTATTATGGTATAAGTAAAAGCCAATGCGCTATAATGCAATACGTTTTGGATCTACCCGGGTATAATGGCAATAATTGTTGTGTTACTCCAAAACTTTGCAATAATACTGTACCTGTGGGTTTTGAAAATGAAAAGGGCAGTATTAAAGGTAATTTGAAACCGATCACCGGTTGAAAGAAACTCAAATAAAAAAACTTGGGCGGGCTGCGGCTTCGCCCAAAGTTTTTTATTTCAATTGTTACCTATCATTAAACTACATCCCGAAAAATACGTCTAAGGTGCTGTTTTTTTTAAATTAAAATAAATATGACATTGAAACATAAAATCTCTTACCTTTTCGTTTTCATTTTCTTAATTCTTAATTCTCCATTCTTCATTCTTCATTCTTTTGCCCAACGCCCCAGTGGTGGGCAAATACCCGATCTTGGTTCATTAGGCGCTGTGGTGGGAATGATTGTGGACGAAAACAAAAATCCGGTTCAATACGCTACACTTTATGTGATGAATGCTGCCGATTCTACTACCGTTACAGGCGGAATTACCAATGAAAACGGAAGAATTGTGATCACTGAGATCGCTTGGGGAACCTACTTCCTTCAAATAAATGCCATGGGTTACAGCAAACATTTCAGCCCCCAATTTACTTTGTCGCCAAGTAGCCCGCATTACATGCTGCGCCAGTTTGCCGTTACCCAGCGCCCGCAACAACTTAAAGGCATTGAGGTTACTGCACAAAAAGAGATGTTGCAGCAAAATCTGGATAAAAAAGTTTACAATGTAGAAAGTAGCATTGTAACCGAAGGCGCCACTGCTGTAGAAGCCTTAGCTGAAATTCCTTCGGTGGACGTGGATATTGAGGGCAATGTATCGTTGCGTGGCTCCGGAAATGTTACCCTGCTGGTGGATGGAAGACCTACAAACCTGACCTTAGACCAAATTCCGGCATCTGAGATTGAAAGCGTGGAGGTGATTACCAACCCCTCTGCTCGCTTAGACCCAGATGGTATGGGCGGCGTTATCAATGTGATCCTTAAAAAGAAAAGACAACCCGGCTTTAATGCCTTTTTCAGCGGCGGCTTGGCTACCTCTATTTTTAAAGAGAAATTCTTCTTAGATGGAGGCAATTTAGCGGTGAATTTGAATTATACATACAATAAAATCAACACCTTTTTGAATTACAACTTCCGAAGCGGACAAAGGCGCGGCGAAGGAGAATTGTATCGTACTTCCTGGTTTCAAAAGGATGAAGAATCACCCGCCGATTCAACTTATTTAATACAAAAAAACGACAATAAATCACAATTTTTTGGACATAATGTGCGCGCAGGATTGGATTATTTTATCAACAAACAAAATACATTGTCTTTTTCTTTCGGTTATAACAGATTTGATAATAAAGATACCAGCAATTTATCGGCTAATAATTTACGTTGGATGGGGGCTGATGGAAAACAACCCTTTAATGCTTACCAACAGGGTGGCGCCGGAAATCGTTATGGTAATAACATTACCGGAAATATCAGCTACAAGAAAACTTTTGAAAAACAGGGCATGGAGTTGACCTCCGACGTTTATTTTACCGAAATGTTCGGCAAATCGGCTAATCAATATTTACAACATTTTACCCCGCTTCCAAGGTTGGATACGTTACCCGATTATTTTCAAAAAACCGGTACCGACTCGCGCAACCGAACGGCTACCGCGCAGGTTGATTTTGTTACCCCAATAGGAAACGGCGGACGCATTGAAACCGGATATAAAATCTCATATCGTTCTATTTGGCAAGATTACCGGTTGTTTTACGGAAATTCTTATGAAAACACTATTGAGAGCAACCAGCAGAGAAATGAGTTTCTGTATCAAGAGTTAATTAATTCCGCTTATTTTATCTATTCCAATTCGTTTTGGAAGGTTTTGAAACTACAGGTAGGATTACGCGGTGAGTTTGCCAACACTTGGTCGGAGCTTTTCCCTGCCCATGCAGAATCTGTAAAAAATACCAACAATTATTTGAAACTCAAAAATATTCTTTATCCTACGCTACACATTCGATATGATATTAACAACTATCATTCTTTACAACTCAGTTTTTCACGGCGGGTAACACGCCCCAGATTTTGGAGTTTGAATCCGTTTGTAGATCTCTCCGACAAACAGAATCTGAGTATGGGAAACCCAAATTTGGGTCCCGAGTTTGCCAATAATTTAGAGTTAGGTTATTCTATGAATATCAAAAACTCTTCATTTAATGCCACTGTTTTTTATCGCCAACGTACCGATTTAATTACGCGCTATACCGAAATGCGGCAGGCATATATTAAAGACGATCTCATTTATTATACCCTTATAGACGGCGAAGAATATACATTGCCCATTGACGATAACTACTTGGGATTGGATACGTTTACCTATACATTAACCTCTTCGCAAAATTTGAACAGTAGCCAAAGTATTGGTTTAGAATTGGTGTTTGGACAAAAGTTATGGAATTTTTGGCGTATTAATTTCAGTGGCGATTGTTATTATGTAAAAATAAACAGTAACGATTTAATAGACCCGAACTTATCTGATGATTGGGCGTATGGTTTCCGTTTAAATCAAACTTTTACCTTGCCGAAAAATTGGGATTTACAATTAAATTTCCGCTTTCGCTCGCGTTCTATCACTACAGGCAGCATGGGCTGGGGTGGCGGTGGCATTGGTCAGGGAAAACGCAATGCGCAATACTCGCTCAACTTAGGCGTCAAGAAATCGTTTCTGAAAAACAAGGCGATGTCGGTAAGTTTAAATATCAGGGATGTGCTTTACAATCCCAAAACCATTGTTACTTCTTACGATTATACCAAACGCACCAATGGTTACTATGCTACCAGCACGCGGTGGCGCAGTGCATTTCAAATGAACCTAACAGTAACCTATAAACTGAACAACTACAAACAGCGCAGGGAACAAACGCGTGATGTGGATACAGGAGAGATGCCGGTAGGAGAGTAAAAACCTGAGTTTCGTTAAAGCTAATAAGTTTTTTTTCTTTTTATATTTGTTTATTTGGCTGTAATCCAATAAAATTATAGTCAAAAGGCAACGACGTCAGTTTTAACTAATTGCCGTCAGTTTTAACTGACGGATAATAAAATATAAATCAAATTCATAAGGCTTTAGCCCCATTATTTTTTATTTTTTCAGTCCGTTGGCTAAAGCCAATGGCAAAAAAGTTAATCATCCCCTAATCCTCCTCAAACAACTCCTCCAAATCAATCACCAGTCCTTTTAACGTTTTCACCGGAACTTTTTTCTTTCCTAAAGCCCCTTGATATTTTTTTCCATTACCATATTTTCCATCAGGCTGCAAAAGGAAAACCGTTACACGTTTCTCTTTAGGAAAGACCACCCAGTACTCTTTCACGCCGGATTCTTCATAAAGCAAGAATTTTTCTTTCAAATCCAGCAAGTTTGTGCTTGGGGAGTTCACTTCCACAATCAAGTCCGGTGCGCCGATGCAGCCTTTGTCGTCCAACTTTGCAGGATCGCAAACCACGCAAATATCGGGTTGCACAACATCAAAAATTTTGTCGTCGTCGGTTTCGCCGTTTTTAGGCAGACGCACATCAAACGGGGCGGTGTAGATTTTACATTTGCCTTTTTTTCTGCGGATGAAAGAGCCTGCTTGAATAATGAACGGGATGATTGCAGCCGCGTGTTTACGTATTGGTGCAGAAAATAAGTAAACAATGCCCCCAATAATTTCGCGCATTCTATCATCCGTCCACGTCAAATAGTCGGCGTATGAGTAGCGGTGCGCCGTGTAACCAATGGGAGGTTCTTCAACAACAGTGTTTTGTTGTTCTAATTCTTTAAGAAGGTCTTCGTAGTTTTTCTCTTGTGTTGACATACGATTTTTATTTTAATTCAGTGCGGCGAAGATAATACAAAAAACCAGAAAATAAATCCCGAAAAAAACTGTACTTTCGCGACCATTTTAAAACATATAAAAAATAATATATATTAACGATTAAAATAACTGAAAATGAGTAACGTAAAGTATGTTTACACCTTTGGAGGAAAAACTGCCGAAGGTAAAGCCGACATGAAAAATTTGTTGGGCGGCAAAGGCGCAAACCTTGCCGAAATGTGTCACTTAGGTCTTCCTGTACCCGCAGGCTTAACGGTAACTACCGAGTGTTGTACCGCCTATTACGACAACAACTGCCAACTTCCGGCAACCGTAATGCCCGACGTGTGGAAAGGCATGGAATTAGTAGAAAAAGTTATGGGCTTAAAATACGACGATGCCGAAAATCCGTTGCTATTATCTTGCCGCTCTGGTGCACGCAGCTCAATGCCCGGCATGATGGATACCGTGCTCAATATCGGTCTCTCGTCTAAAACAATTCCCGGATTGATTAAAAAAACAAATAACCCCCGTTTCGTTTACGACTCTTACCGCCGGCTCATTATGATGTATGCCGACGTGGTGATGGAAAAGGCAGAAGGCTTAGACCCCGCAGAAGGCAAAGGTATTCGTAAGATTTTGGATGAAAAATTGGACGAATTTAAACACACCCGCGGCTATAAATCAGATACTGAAATCTCTGCCGATGAATTGAACCAGTTGGCTGAAGATTTTAAAGCATTAGTAAAAAAACATCTCGGCGTTGAATTTCCGGACGATGCACGCACACAGTTAGAGGGCGGTATCAAAGCGGTTTTCAAAAGCTGGAACGGTAAAAAAGCAGTTTCTTACCGAAGAATTGAAGGTATTCCCGACGATTGGGGCACCGCCGTGAATGTTCAAGCTATGGTGTTTGGAAATATGGGCGATACCTCCGCCACCGGCGTTGCCTTTACCCGAGACCCCGCCACAGGTGCCAACATCTTCTACGGCGAATGGCTCATCAATGCGCAAGGCGAAGATGTGGTTGCCGGTATCCGTACCCCAAACCCGTTGAATGACGACACTAAAAACGAGCAGAACAAACACTTACATTCCATGCAAGAGTTAATGCCCGAAACTTATAAGGAGCTTTTCGAAATCCGCTGCATTTTGGAAAATCACTATAAAGACATGTTAGACATTGAATTCACTATTCAGGAAGGCAAACTCTACATGTTGCAATGCCGCGTGGGAAAACGTACCGGCGTGGCTGCCTTGAACATGGCATTAGACATGCTGCACGAAGGCAGAATTGAAGAAAAAGAGGTGGTGATGCGTGTAAACCCTGCCCAGTTGGACGAACTGCTACACCCCATCTTAGATAGCAAAGACGAAGCCAAATATACTGTTTTGGCAAAAGGGCTTCCGGCTGGTCCCGGCGGCTCTGTGGGCATCATCGCCCTCACCAGCGAAAAAGCGATTGAATTTGCCCGCGCCGGCAAAAAGTGCATCTTGCTGCGCGAAGAAACCAATCCCGAAGATGTGGAAGGTATGCGTGCCGCCGACGGTATCTTAACCGCACGCGGAGGAATGACCTCTCACGCTGCATTAGTAGCACGCGGCTGGGGAAAATGTTGCATCGTGGGCTGCGACGCTGTTCATATTGATTTGAACAACAATAAAATAAAAATCGCCGGAAAAGAATTTAAAGAAGGTGATTTGTTGAGTTTGAACGGTACGAAAGGTTGGGTATATGAACAAAAGATTGAAATGGCGGACGCTACGGAAAACCCGCGTTTCCAAGAATTTATGCTTATTGTGGATAAATATCGCAAAATGGGCGTTCGTACCAATGCTGAAACGCCGGAAGATGCACAAAACGCTATCAACTTCGGCGCAGAAGGCATTGGCTTGTTCCGCATCGAACACATGTTCTACGGCAAAAACAGCGAGCAACCGTTAGCAAAATTGCGCAACATGATTTTGGCTGACAATACCGCCAACCGCGTGAAAGCCTTAAATGAACTGGAACCTTATATCAAAGAAGCCGCCAAAGGAACTTTGAAAGTGATGGATGCCAAACCGTTAACGTTCCGCTTGATGGACCCGCCGTTGCACGAGTTTGTTCCACAAACTGAAGAAAAACAACGCGAACTGGCTGCAGAAACCAAAATTCCTTACGAAGAGATTAAAAAACGTATTGACGCCCTTCACGAAGTGAACCCCATGATGGGATTGCGCGGCGTTCGCCTCGGCATTGTATATCCTGAAGTTACTGAAACACAATTTCGTGCTTTGTTCACTGCTACTGCAGAACTGATGAAAGAAGGCAGCAAACCGATGTTGGAAATCATGGTGCCCCTGACCATCAATGTGGATGAGTTGAAACACCAAAAAGCTATTGCCGACAGAGTACTTCAAGAGGTTGAGGCAAAATTTGGATTGAAAATTGAGTACTTGTATGGTACTATGATTGAAATTCCGAGAGCCACCATCGTTGCCGATAAAATTGCCGACGTAGCACAATTCTTCTCCTTCGGCACGAACGACTTAACGCAAATGACCTTCGGCTTCTCTCGCGACGACGTAAATGCTATTGTTCATAATTATATAGATAACAGAATCTTGGACAACGACCCGTTCAACACGTTAGACCAAGAGGGCGTAGGCTCCTTGGTAGAGTTAGGTATTCAACGCGGACGTTCCACTCGCCCGAACTTGAAAGTGGGCGTTTGCGGCGAACATGGCGGCGACCCTGCTTCCGTAGAGTTTTTCTTCAAAGCGGGCATGAACTACGTTTCCTGTTCTCCGTTCCGCGTGCCCATTGCACGACTGGCAGCGGCGCAAGCTTCTATTAAGGCTGGAAAATAAATTTCATTGCCGGCAGTGAAAACTGCCGGCAATGAAATTATAATTATTGCTTTTCTTTAAGAATTTCATAAACTACAATGTTTTCATATTGCTCTACAATATTGAAATCATAATTTTTCTCCACAAATTCCTTCATTTGGTTTTGAATGGTTAAAACAGTCTCACCAATTTTTACAAAGGTACTGTTTCTCAATGTAATATTTTTTCCATTCTCATTTAAAAGATTCACATAAAACAGAACTGGCGCTGAATATTCGTCATAAAGAATCGTGAAATTATCCCCTTGTCTTTTCCCATTCAACAGATCTCTCAAATAATAACTTGTTCGGTAAAAATCTTCAACATCTTCTTTTGGTTTATATGTTTTGTTGAAAATCAGTACATAAGGAGCGAAGAAAACCACGCACACGAAAACGTATGGAACTATGTTGTATTTAAAATAACCGGCAAGTTTTCTGTTTTCTTTTATAAATGAAAAGATATAATAAATGAAAACCCCTGCAAGAATAGAAATAAAAGGATAAAGCGGCAACGCATACCATGGAAGTTTTGTTTGCGCCGAAGATATTACAAGAAAAAAAGTTACTGCGGTTATGGTAGTGAAAAGAGTTAAGTTTTTAATTCGCTGATCTTTATTTAATAATCCTGTGAAAATGCCAAAGGGAATTAACAGCAGCCAAATATTAAATCTGTGAATTACATAAAACCAAAAACCTTTTTTATGCTGTCCGAGTGTATCTAAAAATCTTCCTCCAAAGTCATTTTTCCATGCCATATCAATATAGCCCGGATTATATATCTCTCTTAATAAAAAATAACCGGTCCCCAAAATTACAAAACCTAAGAGTCCAATATATAAATGCCTATTTTTTAATAAAATAACGATTTTCTTTTTAATGAATACATAAATAAAAAGTCCCGGAAGGATCATCAAAGCGGCAGAACTTTTTGTTAAAAAAGCTAATGTTAATGAGAGAAAAAAGAAGTACAAATATTTATTTTTAGAGGTTTCAAGAAAACTGAAAAAAGAGAAGCAACTGAATGTTAACAACATGGTTAACAGGGCATCGTAATCACCTGTTCGTGCTGCATGAACATTAATAAACGCGGGCGTTGTAACCAATGCAAGTGCGCAAATAAAACCCAACCAAAAATTCTTTACATATCTAACCGCAAAAAACAATAATGAAATGCACGTAAAGAAAGCCGCCAGTGCGGAGGGTAATCTAATTGCAAACTCATTGATTCCAAATAATTTCATAGCTAATACTTGAAGCCATATCATTAACGGAGGTTTTGTATTCCACATATCCGGTTCTCCCTCGTACGTTGGAATCAAATAATTACCACTGTGAAACATTTCGTAGGCATTAATAGCCAAACGAGACTCATCCCAGAGTCTAATAGCAAGATCATCAATATATTGAAAAACAGGAAAAAACAACAGCACTATAATGAGCAAATAAATCCAGTTATCTTTATACCATTGTTTATTCATGTGTACGGCTTAATATAGTTGTAGGTTTAAGGCTGCAAAAATATTTTTTTTTTAAAAAGGCAGTTTATTGGAATATTTCTAAATGTTATATAAAGAGCTGCAATTAGAGCAAAATTTTGCAGTAATTCAATTTGATAAATCTGTTATTCTTTATTTCGAGGACAAATCTCGATTTAGACTTTATCAGAGTTCTATTAACTTAGCCTCATGCGTGTTTAGACATTATTCTCAACCGTAAAATTGATAAAATCCACCAAGGGTTTTGCCGCTTTAAATCCATTGATAACAAAACCTATAAAATCCTCTTTCGTCGCATCTTGTGACGAATAGTAGTGCGAAGAAAAAAAATGTTTGTTTTTCAGGAGTTCTATTTCTGAAAAATCTTTAGGGAAGTCAACTGGGGCTTTTTTAAGTTTTTCCATTTCATCGATGCCGTGTGGGTAATATTTTTTGAATGCAGGGGCATTAAGAATGGCTTTAAACTCGTTGATTTGATAGTAAATCTCTTTTCGTATGGCTTTTAGGTATTCGGGAAGAGGCATATAAATTCCGCCGCCGAAAAAAGATTCTTCGGGGTCTAAATGAAAATAATAACCGGCAAAACCTGCATTTCTTCCGTTTTTGGCAATATAAACGCCCAAATGTGTTTTGTAAGGTTCTTTGTTAGGCGAAAAACGCACATCGCGGTAAATGCGGTAGGTGCATTGTTTCAGCTCAAGATTCTGTAATGTGGGATCAAAAGATTGCAGGTTTTCTAACAACACACGCGCAAAATCCTCATAATTTTTTCTGACTTTGTCGTACATCGCTTTGTGTGCTTGAAACCAATCGCGTTGGTTATTTTTCTTTAACTCTGTTAAGAACAGTAAGGTTTCTGGGTTAATTGTGGTCATGATAAAAAATTTTTGCAAAGAAACAAAAAAAATATATTTTTGCGTCCCTTTAACACAATGCGGATGTGGCGTAATTGGTAGCCGCGTTAGACTTAGGATCTAATGTCGAGAGGCGTGGGGGTTCGAGTCCCTTCATCCGCACAAAAAAACCGATATTTTTTGAAAAAAGTATCGGTTTTTATTATTTTCTCAACAAGGAATTGCAGCAAAACAGCAGGTTACAAAAAGCGCCGCTGTTTCTGTGCGTAATGTTTTTTCTCCTAAAGAAACAGGTTGAAACCCTTGAATTTTGGCGGCATGGATTTCTTGAGGCGTAAAATCACCCTCTGGTCCAATTAAAAAAAGAGCATCTTTTTGTTGATATTTGAAGTGGGCAATTTCAATAGATTCTTCTTGATCCTCACAATACGCAATCAGCTTGTCTGCAAGTATTTCACTGCTTTCATTTATTAATTGTAAAAAGGAAATTGTTCTTAACTCGGGTAACCATGTTCCATTTGATTGTTTTAAAGCAGCAACAGCAATCCTGTGCAAGCGATTCAAATCAACATGTTTTCTTTCAGATCTTTCGCACAAAATGAAAGAGATTTGTGCTACGCCAATCTCCACTGCTTTTTCTACGAGCCACTCCATTCTGTCTGGATTTTTTGTAGGCGCTACGGCAAGATGCAATTGTTTTATCGTTGATTTTTCATAAAAAGAACGTTCTGAAATTTCTACTGTACAAAGTTCTCTAAAAATATTTGTTACAGTTGCTTTTGCCAATGTTCCCTTTCCATCAGTTATCCAAATAGATGTTCCTTCTTTTAGACGCATAGATTTTGTAATATGCTTCGACTCTTCTGAAGAAAGTGTAAATGAATTTTGAGATAAATCTTCTTGAAAAAAACAGGGCATTATTTTCCGGATCGTTTTAGAACAATTAATACGGTATATATTAATATCTTAATGTCAGTTTGCAACGACATGTTGTCTAAATAAAGAATATCCCATTTTAAGCGTTCCACCATTTCATCAATATTTTCAGCATATCCAAATTTTACTTGCCCCCACGAGGTCATTCCGGGTTTTACTTTTAGCAATAATTTATAGTGTGGAGCTACTTTAACAATTTGATCTATATAATATTGACGTTCTGGTCGTGGACCAACTAGCGACATATCTCCCATAAGCACATTGGCAAATTGTGGGGTTTCATCTATACGAGTTATACGCATAAAGTGTCCAAACTTTGTAATCCTCGGATCATTTTTACTTGAAAGTTGCGGGGTACCTGTTTCAGCGTTTGCCACCATGGAACGAAATTTGATAATTTGGAACGGTTTTCCGTTTAACCCAATTCTTTCTTGCAGATAAAAAATGGGACCTTTAGAGGATAGTTTTATCCCGATGATACAGAAAAGATAAAGAGGAAGTAATACTATTATAGCAAAAATAGAGCAAGTAATATCCATAAATCTCTTTATAAAATATTGCCAAACAGGCAAATCGTTCGTAGATACAGAAATAAGGGGCTCTTGTAAAATCGCCGATATTTTAACACTTCCAATTAAAAAATCTTGCGACTGCGGAATGATTTTTAACGTCAGATCACGATTATCTCCAATAGACGTAAGCACCTTTTCAATTAGCTTTCGTTTCCCATTTTGAATGGCAATAACTATTTCCTTGATTTGATGTTCTTTAATAATAGACATTAATTCTGAAAGCGCGCCTAAACAGGGAAGTTTCGTGGATAGGGTTTCATCTTGTTCTTCAGGCACCGTAACATATCCCAAGATATATTTTTCAACATAAGGAGTTTGTTTAATAATATTTTGATAAATATTGAGCGCTATAATATCACTACCAATTATTAGTGTTTTAAATCCAATGGTTCCATTGTTAATACTGTTAATGGTACTGGTTGTAATCAAAACACGGGGAATATAGGTTAAGAAAAATTGGAGAAAGAGCAAGATTACAAAATATTTAACAAAGTCGAAAGGACGATTAACAATATCATTAAGAATAAAAGCAAAAAAGAAAATCAAAGTTCCAAAGAACACCGTAACGATTGTAATTTCCAACTCTCTCAGGCGTGATTTTCTAAAAGGATTAGAATATACTCCTATAAAAGTATGTAAAAAGCACCAATAAACAGGAAATGCCACAATGCCGAGATAGAGTGTAGGGTCGTGAAGAATGGATGTTGTAAAATGCTCAAAAACAGTATGGTCAACATGATACTTTCGATAAATAAAGAAAAGAATCCACGTTACAATGGCTGATACAATATCGAAGAGAACATAAAAAAAGAGTTTTCGAGCTTTATTCATGCATCTAAGTTTTTAGTAATAAGGAGCATCCATCGTGATAAGTTTGATATTCTCAAAATAGAACTCTGAGTCTCTGCTTACACTATCGCGTATCCCCGTAATTTGTAAACGAGTAGATACTTTAGACGCCGTATAGCTTGCCTGCATAACAATGTCTGTAATATTGATATATATTTTTTTCCAAACACCTTGTGTTGAAGGAAGAATCACCATCGATTGGCTGGTTTGTCCCGTAATGGTATTTTCAAAGCCAAGATAGGTAGTCATTCGACCATTAACAGATTTATAGGAGATTTCCCAAAATTGTCTTTCATTTTGCCCCAACAACGTGAAGTAAGGAGTTACAATATCAAAATAAACATCTGAGTCGGCTAAGACTAATTTCCCGATATTTTTGTTTAGTTCATCATCATGAACAATCTGTATCGTTGCAGGGTAAGTTGAATCGCGCGGACTAAAATCGGTACTTTGTGTAAAGGTTTCGAGGATGGAAAAATCTACACTGGATACATATTTTAATTTAATATCGGATACTTGATATTCCCCTTCTTTGTTCATTGCAAAAAACTTTTCATAAGGGGTTACAAAATGATATTGTGTTGTAGTGGTTGATGTATGGGGGATTCTTACACAAGGTATTATCCTAATATTGTTTGAGTCGGAATAATTGGGTAAAAGTGGAATTTTACACGGCAAGTTCCAGTAACCCAATTCTTTTCCGTTTAAACTCACCAAAACATCTGTGAATTTTTGCTGCCTAATAGCATCTAACTCATTTTGGTCATAATTTTGGTCATGGGTGTTATTAAAGTTCGAAACATCTATGCAATCTTTAAAATCTTCTTCAGATAAAATAAGATACGCCGGCGTAATATCCGGTTTTTTACATGAGAAGTTCAAAATTAGAACAATAGATAAAAAAATAAGCAAATAATAATTTTTCATGCTAAAAAAAACGCCTTTTGAGCACTATTATTTTACAAATGTTAATATTTTCTTAACCACTTTATCAGCAATGTGTAAAGCGTTTAGTCCGTCATTTAGAGTTACTTTGGGCACTCCATTCTCCTTTACGGTTTGGATAAAATCGGATAATTCTGTTACAATAGCATTACAATCCTTTATGGGAATTTCAGTACAACAGGATTGGTTATTTTGAAATTCAATCTTTTCTACTTTTTTCTCTTGAAAATTTACACTAATGTAGTTTTCGGGTTGAAAAATGCACATTTTTCTCAAAGGCTGTTCAGAAACTCTGCTTACTTTAATGTTGGCAACGCCACCGTTTGCAAAAAGGAGCCGTGCGGTTGCAAAATCTACATATTCTGTTAAATATTTGCAGCCTGTTGCTTGAATGTCAATAATTTCACTTTTCATAATGGACAATATCAAATCAATATCATGAATCATTAAGTCGTGAACTACAGAGACATCAGCGCCCCGTACATTAAATTTACTCAAACGGTTGGCTTCAATCAGGAAAGGTTTTGTAAGGTGAGGTAAAGTGGCAATAAAAGCCGGATTATATCTTTCCACGTGACCAATTTGAACAATAACATTATGTTTTTGAGCCAATTCAATCAATTTTTCACCTTCTTCTACAGTGGCTGTCAAGGGTTTCTCTATAAAACAATGCTTTCCGGCTATGATGGCTTGTTTTGCCAACTCAAAATGGGCAGTAGTTGCTGCCACAATATCTACAACATCACAGTTTTCGAGTAAAGTTTGTAAATCAAAATGTGCCTTAGTGGCAAATTGTTCAGCAATTTCTTGAACCACCTCATGAGAAGAGTCGTAAACGCCCACTAAATCTAAGTTTACTATTTCTTTTATACACTTGGCATGAATTTTTCCAAGATATCCGCAACCAATAAGTCCTATTTTCATATTATGCTTGTATTTTTCCATCACGAATAATAATTTTTCTGTCTGATAATTTTGCAAGTTCTTCGTTATGAGTTACTATTACAAAAGTCTTTTTAAATTGGTCTCTTAAATCGAAGAAAAGTTGGTGTAAATTTTGTGCATGCTCCGTGTCCAAATTTCCTGATGGTTCGTCGGCAAGCACAATTTTGGGATTATTGATGAGTGCGCGCGCCACAGCTACCCGTTGTTGTTCCCCTCCTGACAGTTGTGCAGGTTTGTGCAAAAAACGTTCGGAAAGGTGCATAATTTGCAGCATTTCTTGTGCTTTTTTCAGGGCGTTTTTCTTCGATTCGCCGGCAATCATTGCCGGCAAGGCAACATTTTCAACAGCCGTAAACTCAGGCAGCAAATGGTGAAACTGAAACACAAAACCGATGTTTTGATTTCTAAAAAGTGATAATTCTTCGTCTTTTAATGTAAAAATAGAGGCGCCTTCAAAAAGCACCTCTCCTTTGTCCGGTTTGTCTAATGTGCCCATAATGTGCAACAAGGTAGATTTCCCCGCGCCGGAAGCCCCGCAAATGGTGATTACTTTTCCTTCAGGAATCTCTAAATCTATGCCTTTAAGCACTTTCAGATTTCCATAACTTTTTTCGATGTTTTTGAGGATGATCATTGGGGGGAGGTAAGGTTTTTTTCAATGTTTAAAGTTCAATGTTTAAAGGTGGATAGGTGGATAGGTGTAAAGGGTGTAATTCTTTTTCCTTTTAGCCTATTAGATGCTTCCCAATATATTGTTGTTGTTCTTCCGTGAGTTCGGTGTGTATTGGTAAAGAAATTACAGATTCGCAGAGTTTTTCTGCTATGGGAAAATCGCCCTTTTGGTATCCCAAGTATTGAAATGCTTCTTGTAAGTGCAGTGGGATAGGATAATAGACCATAACAGGGACTTCTGCTTCTTTCATCTTTTCAATTATTTCTTCGCGGTTTGCATTTTTTAATTTTAGCGTATATTGATGAAAAACATGCGTGCTGAACGCAGACAAGGTAGGGATTTCAATTTTCGGATGGTTTTCGAACATTTTATTGTAAAATTCGGCTGCTTTTCTGCGGGCTGCATTATATTCATCCAAATGTTGCAATTTAACATCTAAAACAGCCGCTTGAATGGCATCTAAACGGGAGTTAACGCCCAGCAATTCATGATGGTACTGTTTAAACATGCCATGGTTGCAAATTCCTCTTAGTTTTCTTGCAATTTCGTCATCGTTAGTGAAGATGGCGCCGCCGTCTCCGTAACAGCCTAAATTTTTGGAAGGAAAGAAAGAAGTACAGCCTATATCGCCAATGGTTCCCACCTTCTTTTTTTCTCCGTTTGTATAGATAAAATCTGCACCTATTGCTTGGCAGGCATCTTCTATTACAAAAAGAGCATGTTTCTTTGCAATTTGCATAATGGTTTCCATTTGGCAACTTTGCCCAAACAGGTGAACAGGGATAATGGCTTTGGTTTTAGGCGTAATAGCTTTTTCCAATTGGGTAACATCTATATTAAAGGTGTCCCACTCAACATCCACAAACTTGCAGTTAATTCCAAGCAAACCAACTACTTCAGCCGTAGCAATAAATGTAAAAGGAGAGGTAATCACCTCATCGCCGGCTTGTAGTCCAAGCGCCATTAAGGAAACTTGCAAAGCATCTGTGCCATTGGCACAGGGAATTACGTGTTTAACATTCAAATAGTTTTCTAAATGGGTTTGAAAATCCTTGACTTTTGGACCGTTTATAAAAGCTGTACTGTCAATAACTTGTGAGATATTTTCATCAATTTCTTTATTAATTTTCTCATATTGACCCTTTAGGTCAACCATTTTTATGGGATTCATTGTAAGTTGTTTTTAATTTCTAATAAGAACTCTTTTACAGAATTTAATCTTTGTATGACGTCAGCTTGCGTAACAGTTTTACCGAAGTTGCTGCGAATTTCCTCTTTAGCGCCTTGTAATGTAAATCCTTTTTCCTTTGTAAGATACAATATGGTACGAATGATTTCCAGATCTTTTTGTGTAAAAAATCTTGTTCCTTTTTTATTTTTAAAAGGCTTTAAAAGTTCAAATTCATTTTCCCAGGAACGCAAAAGCGAAGTTTTAACCCCAAATATTTCAGCGGTTTCACTGATGCTATAATATTGTTTTTCAAATCCGTCCATTAGATGTATTAATGAAAACAGGCGCTTCCGAAAAAGCAATTGCAAATATCTACTTTTTCTTGAATAACTGTATTAATTTTTCAGTTTCATCTACCAGCCGCCACCGCCGCCACCACCACCACCGCCGCCGGAAAACCCACCGCCACTACTTCCTGAAGAAGCCGAACCGAATGAGCTACCCACAGACGAAGTAAAAGAATAACTGTTGGTGGCTGAAAATAATACCGGTGAAAATGGCGTACTCCCCACATACCAATCAGGGTTATAGTTAAATTGTTTCAATATTTTCGTGAATTTTTCTCCCCATTGATTTTCTACACCCAAGGCAATGGCGTAGGGCAACAGCCTTTCAAACAATTCCGGTGTTCTTTCCGGTGGGGTTATACTGTTAAGAAATTGTTCTTCAGCGGTTTTTAGGTACATTTTAAACCCTTCCAATTCGGAAGCGGTTTGAATTCCCAGCGCAGTAGGCAATTTTATCAAATAAACATATATTCCATATAAAATTAAGATTACCGGAATGAATACGGCGGTTACCCAATTTTGTTTATATCCTATTATTTCAAGATTAACATATTCTGTAACAATAAAATAAGAAAAAATTAGAACTAACATCAATGCTGCCCCCCATGCAACATGTTTTAGGTTTTGTATCAAATAGTGTTTTAAATTCCAATTGGTTTCCAGCGACTTGATCATGTTTTCTCTTGCTTTTGAAAACTGTTTGTAATTAGAATCTGACATTTTTATACTACTGCTCGAACTAAAAAGTGTGTCATAAATCTCTTTTTCTTCTAGGCTCAAATTCTCTTTCCGCTCAATGGCTTCCAAAGTAAACGTTAATTTATTATTTGAAATACGAATTGCCTTTTTTACAGCCATTTGCACTAAAGCCGCAGTAAATGCTTTTTCGTCGTATCTCAGTTTGTATAAATAACTTGTGGCTGCCGGCGAGCGGTCGTGGGGTGGCTTAAAGGTTGGAATTGCTATTGGTTTTTCAGGATCCTTGCCTACTTTTAACCAAGTGAAAAAGAAAAAAATCCCAAAAATTAACAAACATAATATAGCTGCAAAAAAGTTTATATTTTTTGCCCAAAAAATCTCGGATTCTGTGGGTCGTTTTACAATATCGCGAGGAAAGGAAACCGCAACGGTAAGTCCTTCGCCGTAAATCAACTGATCTTCTGTTTCAAAAAACACGCTATTTCCTGTGGTTTCTGCTGAGCAGTTCATTGCGGTAGAGCCATAAGCACCGGTGTAACACGCTGTATTTATGCTTTCCACATTTTTTGGAAGCGTTATGGAGGCGGAGGCTTTTTCGATGTAAAACTTCCAGTCATTGCCGGTTACATTCCAGTATAATTCATCGAAAGTGTCAAAAAAACCAACTTGTCCCCTGCTTTCATACGTGATGACATATTCATAAATACCCGGCTCCAAAAAAACCTTCGACTTGCCGATGTAAACCTCTTTATATTTTCCGTTGCGTTCAATTCTGTAGTTTTCCCGCACGCCATTACAGGAGACGGAGACAATTTTCAGACTTACCTTCAGTTGTTTTCCGTACTTGTTTGTGCGATATACCGGAAGGCTGCGTACGATGCCCCGTTTTATCTCATTACCTGCAGCATACACCGTAATAGTTTCCGATACACTAATTTTTCCGGTGGTATCTATAAGAATATCGGAATGAAAGTTAATAATTCTTTCCGTCCTGTTTAAAGGTGTAGCATGCTCGTTGTGCTGCCCAAAAGCAAAGGTGCACTGGAATAATAATAGGAAGAAGAGGAATTTTTTCATGAGAAAAATATTAAAATAATTGCAGTTGTTCATTATTAACTTGAATATTTCTTGAAATATAATTTGAAATAAACAATTCTTTGCCTGTTTGATTTGAATTTTCAGTAATATTTCGCATTCCGTAAGTTAAATTCCAAGGGATAATGTTGGCAAAAGAGAAAAGTTCGCGAATATACTCACTGTCGTCATAAGTGATGAGCCATTTGTGCTTACAAGCTTTCATATTTTCCGCAAACCGTTTGTGGTCGAACGATTTGTGAAGATTTCCATTTTTCCCATACAAAGCAGATTTTGTGGCAGAATAATAGGGAGGGTCAAGAAAAATAAACACGTTTTCACCCTCTTTTTTAACCAATTCTTCATAATCATAATTAGTTATGGTTGAGCCGTTGATTACTTTTGCCAAATCGTTTAAACGTTTTATGCTACTTTCGGTAAAACGCCCTGTGAATGCGCCCTCGCTATAGCCGCCGCTTAAAGTTGTGCCGGAAAAAGTAACGCGATTAAAGATAAAAAAGGCAGCCGCTTTCTCTAAATCATTAAAACTGTTTAAATTACTATTCAAAAATTGAAACAACTCTTTCCCAACCGGATATGCTGTCCGCCACTCATTCACTTTAACTATCAGAGCATTAACGTCTTTTTGTGCCATACTCCAAAACTTGTATAATTCTGCATACAAATCGTTTACCCAATATTTTTTATTAGGAAAACGCTGTTTTACATATACAAACACCGAACCGCCGCCCAAAAAAGGCTCTCTAAACTCGTCGAAATCAGGCATCAACTTAGCAATGGTTTCAACGGCGCGACTTTTGCCGCCAGGGTAGCGGAGGGGGGATTTGATCATGTTAATTACGAATTAAAAATTACGAATTAAAAATTACGAATTACTATTCTTCATGGTGATTTGTATTTTGCCAAGTATTTTACATATTTCTTCGGAATCTTTGATTAAAGTGTCGGCTTGCTCCTGATTCAGATAATCAGTTGCCAAAAGTAATTTTAGCCAATAAACAGTTTCTCTTGCTTCTTTGTAAGCAATCGTTACTTTCATTAAGAAGTCTCTCTCAGATTGTCCACCTATAGATTCTTCAATGTTTGCGCCAATAGAAGTTCCACTACGTAAGATTTGTTTTGAAAGTACAAACTCCTTCTTTTCTTCGCACAAAAACTTATATAGCTTTACAATACGTACTGCAAAAGCAAAGGATTTTTCTTGTATGATGTTATCTCGTTTCATAACTTAATATCTCTGATATATATTTCTGTATTTCACAGACAATTTTATTAATCATTTTTGCTCTATAGCTGTTGTTTATAAGATTATAAGTACCCCATTCAAAAAAATTTTGAAAATAAATACACTCTCCATCTTTGTAATTATCCTCAAAATCAAACCATTTACTGTACTCTTCATTACTCTCATTAAACGTAGTTTTACTCTTCTTAAATATTCTTTCAATTCTTGTATGATATTCTTGTGATACATCTTGCTTCCTCACGCCCCAAAATAAACAATATTCCGATTGTGCCGTCCCATTCCATACATAAGCAATAAAATTGTCGGATATTCTAAAATATAATCCAAAATCAAAATAATTATAATATCCCTTTTTATAGGTATCATTATGTGTAATGTATGTAATATTTTTCTCTGTTGGTTTTTCAATGATTACATATCCCAATTTATTCAATGCATCAGCAAGTTCATTCCAAAAATCATAAATAGTATGCCATTTGATATGTATAAAATTTTCTATAAGTAGTTTGGCACTTTTCATATTTTCATCTGAACTTGCAATTAAATCTCTTATTTCAAGACGTTCTTTAATATCTATATTATTAGTCATTCGTTTTATTAAGTTTATGTATTGTAATATGCTTTCTCTTAAAAATGGTTGATCTGAGCACTCTTTTATACAAAGATTTAACCAATCATGTATTTCATGTTCGTAATCAATGATTTTTCCATTTATATTTTCCAAAACTTCATATTTTCCTAAACTTTTGGGTGATGGCTCGAGTCCGTCAAGTGTTAAATAAAATACAAAAATATTTTCCTTTAAAAAACCTTCAGAATGTATCAAATCAAAATAACCCTCTAATTGTCCTCTATCTTCGTGATTGCTATCACCTGCAAATATTTTATTTTCAATAATAATTGCTTTCTTGTCATTTTTTATTAGAATATCTATGTTAGAATACTCACTTTTATTCCATTCTGTAGGATAAACAATAATTGAATTTGTTTCAAAATCTGTTATGCCAATAATTTTCAAAAAATATTGCAGGAAAATTTCTTTTTTATGGGTGCTATTAGGCGATAATAATACGGAAATAAAACGTGAATGTAAACATCTTTCTTCATTCTCTTTATGCAAAACTGTAAAGATATTAAACTGTTCTCTACTTTCTTCCAAAGTTCGATACTTATATTCAATAATTGACATTTTTGATAAAAAGCTCTTTAACTGTTCCATTTCGTAATTCGTAATTTTTAATTCGTAATTCTCACCTCCAACCCATTCTCCCCCGCCTCATCCAACAAAGCATCCAAAAACCAAATCTGTTCCTGCGAAAAATTGTTAATTAACAACAAATCGCCTCTAACACCAATATCCATTTCCGATGTAATTTCTCTGTGAATTTTCTCCGAAGTCAATTGCAACACCGCCTTGCTTTTCATCGGTTTTCCGTCCACTTCAACTTCGCAAAGGTTTGAGTATAAAATCATTTTCAATAAACCGTCTTTTATGTCGCCTTTGCTTGGCAGAATGCTTTGTTTGGAGTGCTTGCTTTCAATCAAATATACAGTGTCCTTATCTACAAACACTTCATCAACCGTGAAGAAATATTGCCCGCCTAAGTAGTTTGTAATGGTAATCTTCGCTTTTGTTTGAGTGGCTAAATTTTCTTTGGGTTGGGTGGTTTGCATTTCCCGAGATTGGGCATTTTTTGCTTTTTCACGCGAAAATTCCATAAAATGGGAAACATCTTTGCCTATTTTCTTTTTAAAGTTCTCAATTCCAGTTGGGTTGTGCAATTTTACACCGGTTTGTTTTTCAATTTTTGTAAAGCATTGCTTCGCCTTGTCAACAATAATGTGCAGATTATTTTTCAACTCATTCAAATTCCAATGTAATGCTGAACTGTGGTATTGTTCAATTTCTTTGATTTTTGAAATAATATACTTATTATCAAATTGAAAATCTGTTATTTTATTTTCGTAGTCAAGGTTTTTTGTTGCTTTGTTGTAATAAGCAAAAATCACAAAAACATCCAGCAAAGACATTAAAGAAACGGTGTCCCATTGCAAGAAATCTCTGTCGCCGTCAAATCCTTCATCTTTAATAATTGGAATTACAGTTATTTTTTTGGAGATATTTAACGTATTGTAAACTCGTTCGTAAGGGTAAGAGCGTGTTCTTTTGGGAGATACCCATTTAGAAACAGCAAACGATGTTTTACCATCTTGTAAAAGACAATATGACGGAATTTTATTGATATTGAATCTATTAATTTCTACGATTTGTAAATCTTCTGAAAGAAGTATCTTATATTTTATTCCTGTTATTTGCCCTTTAATATCCATATTTTAAGCGTTGTTTGTCAATTAGTTATAAGATTTTTTTGTAGAATTTGTAATAGTAGCAAAAATAATTTTTTTTAGCAAAGTTTATTAAGAGAGTTCCGGCGCTTCCTTCTCTCCGGCAGCAGCCGCAAAAAAGATTCCCTTTTTAAAACGGAACAGCCACGCCATCATATTGGAAGGAAATTTTTCCACATAAATGTTATGAATCCGTACCGTTCCATTATAATACCGACGCGATGCCTCTAAATCATGCTCTATATCAGCCAATTGTTGTTGTAATTGCAAAAAATGAGCATTGGCTTTCAATTCAGGATAATTCTCCACAACCACCCATAAATTACCCAATTCTTTTGCCAAACGATTTTCTGAAACTACCTGATTTTCAGTATTATTTGCCTGCATGGCATCAGACCGGTAGCGCGTAATAGCCTCAAATGTATTTTTTTCATGTAAGGCATAACTTTTTACGACTTCAACTATGTTTGGCACCAAATCGTGTCGTTTTTTGAGAAAAACATCAATACCGCTCCATGCTTCCCACATCAAATTTCTGTATTTCACAAGTTTATTAAAAATTAAAATAGTGACAATAATAAGAATTGCCAAAATACCTGTCATGATTCCTATTTCAAACATAAAATAAAGGGTAAAAGGGTAATTATTTTTGGGTGCGAAATTAAAAAAAATAAAGAAAAATCACCTACCCTTCCGAACCTTCACTTTTTATACTGCACATATTAATAAAAAAAATTTTAAGTGTAGAATTATTACCATCAAATGGAACTCAATCTATTTAAATACCTTCCAATCGTCTCTTCCAACCCCAAATACAATGCATCACAAACCAACGCATGCCCAATGGAAACCTCTAATAGTTGCGGAATGTTTTTAGCAAAGAAGCTGAGATTATGCAAGTTGAGGTCGTGTCCGGCATTAATGCCAAGTCCGTTTTTTACAGCTTCCTCTGCAGCATGGCAATAATCTTCTATGGCAGTTTTAGGATCGGTGAAGTAGTTTACGGCGTAACTTTCTGTATATAACTCAATTCTGTCGGTTCCGCACAGTTTGGCGTTGCGCACCATAACGGTGTTGGGGTTTACAAAAATGGAGGTTCTAATGCCTTCTTTTTTAAAGTTTTGACAGATGTTGAAAAGCAATTCTTGGTGTTTGATGGTGTCCCAGCCATTGTTTGAGGTGATCGCATCGGGAGCGTCGGGTACTAAGGTTACTTGGTGAGGTTTCACTTCTAAAACCAAGTCAATGAAATCTTTAGATGGGTAGCCTTCAATGTTAAACTCGGTGGTAACAATTTTTTTCAGGTAACGCACGTCTTCGTAGCGGATGTGGCGTCCATCGGGGCGCGGGTGCACGGTAATGCCCTGTGCACCAAATTTTTCACAATCTTTAGCTACCTGAATGAGGTCGGGTAGATTTCCTCCGCGAGCGTTGCGGAGCGTAGCAATTTTGTTGATGTTTACACTTAGTTTTGTCATGCAGATAATATAAAATGATTAATGATTTTCACACGTTATTCTCTTGCTGAACTCTTGATAATCAGCTTGTCGTGTTCGTTTTTCCGTTTTGCCTGCGCAATGGAGATGCTCACGTTGAGGTCGAACCCAATGAGTATTGCCATGCAACTCCAATATAACCACAACATAATGAGAAGCAATGCGCCGATTGATCCATACACTAAGTTATAGGTTGAGAAGTTGGAGAAATAGAAATTTAATACATATAATAATAGGATTAACAGAATGGTGGAAAACAGCGCCCCCGTTGAAAAAAACTTGAAATATTTTTTGTTATAGGGTGCAAAGTAAAAGAGCGCCGCCAAAAACATATAAAGTAAAATAAAGAGCATAAACCACTTCGTAACCACAATGGCATATTGATAGAAATGCGTGGAATCGAAGAAGTTAACCGTTAAATAGTTTACTAATAAAGAAGCTCCGATAAAAATGGCGCAGGCTATAATAATCACAGCCAAGAACACCACTACCATGGTAAAGCTAATGGGAAGCTGCCGAATTACCCGACGCTGTTCAATGTCGAAATAGCTTATGTTTAAGGTTGTTACAATAGAATTAACACTTAAAAAAGTCAAATATATTCCCAATGTAAGAGAAAGGTAGAGGATGGCTCCGCTTTGACGTTGAATTAAACCGCTCACAATTTTAGAGACAGCGGGCCATAAATATTCTGGGACCCCCATTTGAATAAAATCCAACAGGTTGGCTTGAAGTTGCGGACTTAAAAACGACAACAGGGCAATCACCGCCATAAACAAGGGGATGAGCGCCGTGAAGATGTAGTAGGTCATTGCCGCCGCCCGTTGAAAAAAGATGCCTTGCACCAGCGATTCCACAAAGAATTTCATGACATCCCAAAAGGGAATTTTTTGGAAGCCCGGCAGTACCAACCGTTTCATAAACACAATAGTTTTATGAACGACAGGACGATGGGTGAAGGCTACCAGCCGTCTTCGAGACTTGAAAGACATTTGCGGTTGTGGCATTACAGGGCAATAAATTTTAAACTTAAATCTAAACTTTTTATATGGTGGGTAAGTGCGCCGATGGAGATGTAATCTACTCCTGTTTGCGCGTATTCTTTAATGTTTTGCAGCGTAATTCCGCCCGACGCCTCGGTTTCATACTGTCCGTCAATCTGGCGCAAGGCTTCTTTGATGGCTTCGGGGGTGAAGTTGTCCAGCATAATTCTGTTTACTTTTCCGTGTTTTAGCACGCGCTGCACCTCCTCAAGGCTACGCGTTTCGATCTCGATTTTTAAGTCTAAATTGTTCTTTTTCAAGTAGTCGTGCGTGGCATCAATAGCTTTTTCGATGCCGCCGGCAAAGTCAATGTGGTTGTCTTTCAACATGATCATATCGTACAAACCAAATCGGTGATTTTCCGAGCCGCCGATTTTTACGGCGTATTTTTCAAGCGCCCTGAGGTTGGGGGTAGTTTTGCGCGTATCCAATATTTTGGTTTTCGTACCTTTCACGGCGTCGGCATATTGTTTTGAAACAGTGGCAATTCCGCTCATCCGCTGCAAGAAGTTCAGCACGGTACGTTCTGCTGTGAGCATGCTTCGGGCAGGACCTTCCAACTCAAACACAATATCACCCACAGCGATTTCATCGCCATCATTTTTGAAGCATTGCATTGAAATAGAAGCATCTACTTGTCGCAGCACTTCTTTTGCCACCTCAATGCCGGCAATGATGCCTTTTTCTTTCGCCAGCAGTTTCATTTTTCCTTTGGCAGTTTCGGGAATAGCCGCCAGCGAGGAGTGGTCGCCGCTACCGATGTCTTCGGTGAGGGTTTGGGCAATTAGGGTGGGGAGGGTCATGTTGGGTTCGGGTGTAAAGGTGTAAAGGTGGATAGGTGTAAGGGTGGATAGGTGGATAGGTGTAAAGGTGGATAGGTGTAAGGGTGTAATTCTTTCGTGCCTTATTCATTATTGGTTTTCTCATCATCTCATCATCTCATTATTCCTAATCACCACAATCTCCTCCACATTACTATGATTCAGTTTTCTGTCCACGATATAGAATTTCAATTGAATAGTATCGAAAGGGGTTTTAATACGGTATGGCGTCAGTTTAAGAAAGATATCTCCATTTATAGATTCTTCGGGTAAAGAAGACAAGCGGGGAAATCGCGCATGAAGGTTGAAAGGGGTTAGCCCAATGTTAGTTTCAGTGGAATCAATTTTTATAAAAACTCCATTTTGTTTTTCATAATAATCGCAAAAAAAATTGTAAAAATAGATAGAAGAGTTATCGAAGGGGGGGTACGTATCATTACGATCTAATCCGAGATCGCCGTCCCCATCCTGAAAATACAAAGTAAGAAGCCCAGCAGTTTGAGAGAGTTGCTCAAAGCTAATAAACTTAATTTCAGGGATTTCAGAATATTGTACAGGTCGTTTGCAAGCGCAAAAACAAATACAGGTTGCGATTACGAAAGAGGTAATTTTTTTCATGCGGCAAATATAATATTTAGCTGCATAAAAAAACAGCAATTATTCTTCTAATCCTAAAAATTTTCTACCTTTTTTTGTTTTAATGCAGATGAAAAAAAACAGGGCGAAAAGATAGAGAAATCCAAAACCGAGTATACCAGCTGCGGGGTCTGCATAATGTGATAAAGTTTCCATTTTATTTTATTTTGGTTAATGCTATTCCTAATATTACAAATATAACTACCGAAATTCCACTAAAAAAAATTGACCAAAACACACTTTCTATCAAAACTAATAATGTTGAAAAAAAGATGCCTGCAAGAGCATATTTTGCAACATCTAGAAAAAAATCACTCAACTTGTGCTTTATTTCATTCTGCTCTGTGTTTTTGGTTTTTTCTTTATTTGTCTGAATTTCAATATGTAAGATATTTTGTGGCTTCATAGTAATGATTGAGTTTGGTGAGTGAAAAAGAGTGCGGCGAATATACAACCAAAAAAATGTTTTGTCAAGGGGTGGCAGAAAAAAAATTAGGGCAGGCTCCAATTTTTGTGTGATATTTAACTTTTCCTATATTTTCGCACTCAATTATTAATCAATAAATAATGATTTTATGACTTAAAATTGAATATTAATAACTGATAGAAAAGCGCTTGCTTTTTTTATCCTGTATTCGAAAACTACCATATCTATAGAATGCAACAGGAGTAAAAAGTGGAACCGCCGTGCGCCGGCGTGAAAACTTCATCTTGTTGCATGGGTATGTGGTAGTACCTCGAATACTGATAATGTAAGTTCTCACGCTTTTTTATTGCGAAAAAAATGCAATGAAAAATAACGATTTTTTGAAAAATTTGCATATTGGAAAAATGGTCTGTGAAATTGCGCACCAAAAAGAAGTTTCTTCTAAAAAAATAGCCGAAACAATCTTACGGTACGAACGAAACAGCCATAAAATATTTCAACTCCATGATATGGATGTTGAAGATATTGTACATATCTCTTACCTGTTAGAATACAATATACTTGAAGATATCTCTAAAAACTATTTATCCCAGCTTCCATATAAAAAAAATATTTGGAATCATAATGCCCATATTATTGAATATGATGTGGAAAAAAATTTTTTTCAAATCTTGAACCATGACAACAGCTGTTTTTTTTTAAAGCACGTTCAACTTGGTGAGCATATTAAAAGTGTAGCTGAAACAAACGGGTGGAATGAACATGGTTTGGCAAAAAAATTAAACTGTTCTCAAAGCTATATCAGTTATCTATTTCACCAAAAGAGTTTAAAAATTAAGCATTTAATTTGGATTTCTATTGCATTGAACCATAATTTTATTGCAGCACAATATCTTGTTCACATGTTTAATTTTTCACTTTCAATACTCCAATATTATACCTTTACAGAAAATATATTACAAATAAAGATTATTAAATAAATAATTAACCCTTTTTTATATAATTAATAATTTACAATAAGAAAAAAATGCCAATTTTGATTGTAAAAATATTAATAAAATTACGGATATTTATATTTAATGAACCCAAGGTTATCCAATGATGCCTGTAACATATTGTGAATAAGCATATCTGTTTTTTTTAATTATCAAAATAATTACTGAAATTAGCAATTTTTGCAAGAGAAAATAAAATTTACTTTGCGGCATGTTAAACCAAAAAAAATCAATATGAAAAAGAATCTATTAAATTTTAGTGTTAAGACCATTGTAGTAATGGCAATTTTAATCATCTTTACTATGTGTAAAAGAGAAACAGATTGTAGTACTTGTGTACCACGACTTCCAGATGTTACTGCGCAAATTAGTTTTAATTTAATGGGAGAAATAATTAATTCTGATTTCAATATTAATAAAGGTAAGGTAGGCGAAAATAATAGAGAAGGTGCTTGGCGTACACCTGATGACAAACTATTTCAATTTGTTAAAAAATATAGCATTAACAACAACATCCCTATTGATAACCACATATTTACATTTGTACTATATTATGATACTCTTATTACATCATTGCTCAATGTGACAGATGAACATATCAAAGGAATTAGTTACTTTAGGATAGAGGGAAGAAGGTTGATGCATCATCTATTTGTCAAAAATGGAAAATCAGAATTTCAGGAAATAGAAAATGTTAGGGTAGCAGTACCATACGTATCCCCTGTTCATATCGATTTTTATCTTGATAATTATGTTTTTACCGATTCTGAAAATAAAAATAACAAATCAGATTTTCTTATCATGAGTAGTTTTATGAAGGAAGTAGAGAAAAACATAAAAAAATACCGAACAAACCCCAATCGATTTGAAATAATACAAACTGTTGCAAGTACAAGACAACCATCAGGTAATGGACATTGTGCAAATAACTATCAGTGTCCTCCTGGTGGAGACCGATCTTGTGGGTATAGTTCAGCGGGGAGTGCCTGCGGTAGTGATATCTGTAGCGTTGCAGAAGCAGACAATACATTAACAGTTGCACAAAAGATTGAGCGTACATTTATTAACATAGATTTAATGCATACTTTTAGAGACGTTTTTTTATATAATTCAACAAAAGGAGAAACTTACGTTGATGATTATTATTATTTAAGCGGTGAATATGAGGGAAAAATAGGTTTATCTCTAGCCGTACAAACCGCTTTGTTTTTTAGAAAATTTAATCCTGTTATGGAAGCCTGTGTAAATCCCAATGGGCGCCAATCGGAAATAATGTTTGATCAAACACTAATACAATCTCTTTTAGAGTTGCTTGATGAATATGAAGCTATCACTACAAGTAGAGAGGGAAAAGCGATACTGACTTCAGTGAAGGCGGATGTTAATCGATTTAATGGTAAAACATTACAGGAACTTCTTGCCATGTTTCAATAAAGTTATCATTTTTAAAAAAAAAGTCTCAATGCTTTCATTGATAGATAAAACCAACCTTCCCATCCATATTGCCATCATTATGGATGGGAATGGACGTTGGGCAACAGCACAAGGTAAAGAACGCATATTCGGGCATTCATGCGGCGTACAAGCCGTGAGGAACGCTATTGAAGGCGCTAATGAAGCAGGAATAAAATATTTAACACTTTACACTTTTTCTACTGAAAATTGGAATAGAACGCAAGAGGAAGTAAATGCATTGATTTACATCATAGTATGCGCTCTCAATACCGAATTGTCAAATCTCATGGAAAAAAACGTAAGGCTAATGACTATTGGAAATTTGAACACTATGCCTGT
>JGI24695J34938_10000785_pt1 | contig 29657 bp, 24 predicted proteins | sample TergutCo191P3_FD_34938 | JGI IMG/M metagenome (IMG submission 34938)
AAAAACAGGTAATCATCGTATTTCAAGCCCATGCCGCCCAAAACTATAACATCAACTTCTGCCTGCAAAGCTATGCGTGCCAAAAGTTCGTTATAAGGCTCGCCGGCTATCGAAAATATGGGGAGTTTTTGGCTAACCACCAATGAATTGAACACATCGATCATCGGAATGCCTGTGCGCACCATGTTTTTCGGCACAATTCTCTTTGAAGGATTGACGGAAGGACCGCCAATCTCCACCATGTTTTCATTTATGGCAGGGCCTTTGTCACGAGGTTCACCTGCACCGGAGAACACACGACCGAGCAGGGATTCGCTGAACGGAACCTGCATGGGGCGGCCCAAAAAGCGCACCTGTGAATCTGTGGAAATGCCACGGCTGCCTGCGAAAACCTGCAAGTCGATCATGCCGCTGTCTATGCGGATAACCTGAGCGAGAGATGTTCCCTGCGGGCTCTGCACATGTGCAAGTTCACGGTAAGTAACGCCGTCTGCCGCAACAGTTATTACGTTTCCGGCAATTTTTTCGATTTTGTGATAAACTTTATGCATGTACGGTTACCTCCGCTAAGGCTTTCATAATGTCTGCTTCCAATTCCTCAAATTCTCCCGATTGAAACTCAACACGATTCCAGTCTTTCGCTGTTTGGGTGAGCTTTAAGAAGAATGAACGAGCGGAGTCTTTGTCTTTGAAAGACACCGGAGTTTTAAGGATTTGATAAATCTTTTGGAACACGTATTCTTGGCGTTCGCCCGGGCAGGCCTCATCTATTTTATGATAAGCATCTTGCTGCAGGTAAACACTGTCCAAAAATTCGGCTTTCAGGTAAAGAACAAAGTCACCCATAGATGTGCCTTCTTCACCCACCACTTTCATCATTTGCCCAACATCATTTCCTCTGCGCAAAATTCCGTGAGCATCATTTGTTTTCACAGGATCTATTATGCCACGATATTTTGACCAGCTATCAAGAGGATGAATTGCCGGGAAGCGACGTTGGTCTGAACGTTCTCTGGAAAGACCGTGGAATGCGCCAACCACTTTCAATGTAGCCTGCGTAACCGGTTCTTCAAAGTTTCCACCCGCCGGAGAAACCGTACCACCGATTGTCACGGAACCGGTGCTGCCGTTTTTCAAACGAACTATGCCACCACGCTCGTAAAAGCTTGCGATAACGGATTCCAAATATGCAGGGAAGGCTTCTTCACCCGGAATTTCTTCCAAGCGGCCGCTCATTTCACGGAGTGCCTGTGCCCAACGGCTTGTTGAATCTGCCATAAGCAGAACATTCAAACCCATTTGGCGATAATACTCGGCAAGCGTTACACCGGTGTAAACAGAAGCTTCACGAGCCGCAACGGGCATAGAGCTTGTGTTACATATAATAAGTGTACGCTCCATAAGGCTTTTGCCTGTTTTAGGATCGATCTGTTCCGGAAATTCCTTTAGGGTTTCCACAACTTCGCCGGCTCGTTCGCCGCAAGCCGTTATAATAACAATATCAACTTCCGCATGGCGAGCTGTCAATTGCTGAAGCACCGTTTTTCCTGCGCCAAAGGGCCCGGGAATGCAGTAAACTCCGCCTCTGTTTACGGGGAAGAATGTGTCCACAATTCTCTGCTTTGTGATCAGCGGTTCTATAGGACGAAGCCTTTCCGCATAGCATCTGATCGGGAGTTTCACCGGCCAGCTCTGCATAAGTTTTGCTTCGTGGATTTTGCCGTTTTGATCTTTTAATTTTGCGATAACATCGGTGACTTTATATTCACCTGCCTTAGAAACGCTTTCAACGGAAAGAGTTCCCTGCAAGCGGAACGGCACCATGATCATATGCTCAAAGCGTCCCTCGGGCACCGAGCCCAAAGTATCACCAGCGCAGACTTTATCTCCGATGGTTACTTTTGGGGTAAAAGCCCATTTTTTATCTCTGGGAAGAGCTTCAAGATACTCGCCTCTCTTTAAGAAGAAGTCCTGCAACTTTTCAGCGAGCTGAGGCAGCGGGTTCTGCAAGCCGTCGAACACCTGTGTTAAGAGGCCGGGCCCGAGCTCCACCGATAAAAGCTCTCCTGTAAATTCAACAGAGTCGCCTTCCTGTAAACCTGTGGTGTCTTCAAACACTTGCAATTCGGCAATAGAACCTCTAATGCGAATCACTTCGCTTTTCAAGCGGGTTCCATCTCCCAGCAAGGCAAAAGCCACCTCGTTTTGCACAACAGGTTGTTCAAAGCGAACTCTAAGCAAGTTGCTGTTTACACCTATTATTTTTCCGATATTTGCCATAGAACTTATCCTTGGTTATTGACCGTCAGAGCCTTGGTTAGCGACTTGCAGGTCATTAGTTTTTATAAAATCTTCAACAGCCGCTTTTCCCGCTTCAACTTTCAAAGCGGCTAAACGGTTATTTATTTGCAATTTCAAGATGTATGCATAAATTTTAGCCTCGGAATAATACTGCAAACCGGCAAGCTCATCTATCATTTGCCACCGGATACCCTCAAGCGCAAGCTCTCTTTCCAAAGGATTTTGAATATTCATCGCATCTGTAATTTTTTGGCTTAAATGCGCATGGCAACCGGAATAAGAGCGCTCGGAGATTCGAACATCGCTCCATTTGGATGCACGGGCTGTAGCCGTGATATTTTTGATCTCCGTGAGAACATTTGCGTAAGCAACTGTGAACGGATGAGAACCTGGAGTGCCGGCTATAACGGCTTCAAAGTCGTTAAGATCCACGCCGGCTATTCCTTCGCAGCGACGGCGCAATTCTTCCAACGAAAAAGGAGCCTCTACCCCAAGCTCCAAGGTAGGCAAACTCGCTAACAGATAGGTTGCACTCATTGACTGCTTAATCCTTTATTGCGTTTTGAACTGCTTTTGCTAGTGCGGGGCGAAGAATAGCAGCTAGAGCATCTGCTATCGCAGTTTTGCTCCAATCGTGGCTAACCTTGCCGTTTTCAAAGGAAAGCTTAAAGCCGGAAGAAATGCTGTTGTCGCTTTGAACTGCAACCCCGGCATCGAGCTTTTTCTTGAATTCCCCGGTTACAAAGGAACTGAGTTTTTTTACATCGCCTTCTGACAAAGATACGGTTGTAGCTTTGCCGGCGTAGCCGCTTGCAAGAGTGAGGAGAAGCTGCTGTACAAGCTCTGCGCTCAGGGCTTTGTCCACATTTAACTCCAAAATGCCGAGCACAGCCTTTTTGACATCTTCGCTAACTGTAAGCACAACATCACGAGCCGCCTGTTCAAGGGTCTTTGCGCTGCGTTCTGCGTAAGCGAGTGAATCTTTGTCGGCTTTTTCAAGGTTGGCTTGAGCCTGTGCCTCTGACTCTTTGACTATTTGAGTTGCCTTAGCCTTGGCCTCAGAAACAATTTTCTCTGCCTCTGCTGTAGCCTTGTCAACGGCTTCAGCTTTGATTTTATTTATCAGGTGCTGTAAATCTTCTGCCATAATTATTCTCCGAATGGTGGAAATATAGAAAAATCCAATTTGCTATATTTCTTCGTATGAAAATAATCCTCCATACCATGATCCTTGCTCTCGCAGCTACCCTATTCATAGGTTGCGGCAAAAAAGTAAGCCGTGTAGCATCAGATTCCGTCACTGACCTCTCCGGCAACTGGAACGATACCGACTCTCGCCTGGTGGCTGAAGAAATGTTGAATACCTGCCTGACCGGAGCTTGGTACCAAGAAAAGTCCGTAAACGGCAGACCTATTATAGTAATAGGGCAAATACGCAATTTGAGCCATGAACATATTAATACAGGCACATTCATAAACGATATCCAGCGCATACTGATTAACTCCGGCAAAGTGAGATTTGTTGCAAATGCCGAGGAACGCCAGCAACTTCGCAAAGAAATTGACGACCAAAAGGGCAATGCCACAGATGAAACTGCCAAAGAACGTGGCCAAGAGACCGGCGCAGACATAATGCTTACCGGCACAATCAACTCCATAATCGATCAAAGCGGCGGAGAACAGGCCAAATTTTATCAAGTGGACCTTGAGCTGGTGGATCTCCAAAGCCACGAGAAACTTTGGATTGGCAATAAAAAAATCAAAAAATACGTTGAAAAAAGCGCTCTGAAACTGTGATTCGCTGTTTATTCTTGCTGATTGCAGTCTTCTTAGCCTCCTGCGCAAGCCCTGCGAAGCTAAGAGATGAGAAAATCGGAAAACCGCTAGGAGCAGGTAACTACTCTGCCGCCATATCAAATATTGAAAAAGACAAGAAAAAGCTTTACAATACGGAAGACGCATTTCTTTTTGAATTTGACCTCGGTGTTCTGTACCACTATGAGCAGGACTATGAAAAAAGCATAAAACACTTCGCAAATGCGGAGATTATTTTAGATGAGCTATACACACGCTCTGTGACCAACGAAGCGGCGGCGCTCCTGACCAACGACAATATTCGGCCATACCGGGCCTACCCTTTTGAAATACAATGGCTTCACAAAATTCAGATCCTGAACTATCTGGCTTTAGGCGAGATAGACGGAGCTGTGGTGCAAAGCCGCCGGGCTCTCTTAGCCATACAGAGCCTTCAAGAAAAAGAAGAGGATGATTTCAACGAAAGCGCAGCTTTGCATTACTTGATAGGCCTTTCCTTTGAGCGACAAAGATCTGAGGATGATGCCCGCATTGCTTACAATAACGCAGGGAAACTTTTTTCAAATTCAGGCTTCACCCCCAAGCTCGCCATGCAAGCTTGGGAAAGCGGACAGCAGGAGATTATAGTAGTGGGATATGCGGGCATTAGCCCGATTTTGGCAGAGAACAAATTTTGGGGGACTTACGCCGGCGGGCTTATTTTGTTGCACTACAAGGATGCAAACGGAAGCTCGCAAACCATATCGCTGATTGCACCGGGCGTGGGCGACGGCACCACTACAACACTTCAATTCGCAATTCCAAAAATGGTTGATAGAACCTCGCAAACAACGGCATTTTCGGTAAGCGTTAACGGAAGCGCAAAAATCACGGAGCCCATTTCCAATACAAAGTATTCCCTCAAAAAAGATTTGGAAAATGGTGAGAGCACACTGCTTTTGAGAACAGCCACCAGAGTTATTTTACGCACTATAGCAGCAAATAAGGCAAAGGAAAAAATGGCATCAGCCGCAGGTGGAGGCGCAGCGGGCCTTCTATTGAGCCTAGGTACGGACATTGCCACCTACGCAATGGAGAATGCCGATTTGCGGCTTGGAATAGCAATGCCTTTAACTCTTCAGATAATTCGCATTCCGGTGGAACCGGGCAAGCATGCGGTAAAAATTGATGTCCTTGACAATTACGGCAGAAAAACAGGCTCCTTTTCGGAACTAAATGTAAACGTAAAAAAGGGCGAAAAGGTCTTTCTCTTCGCCCCATCTCTAAGATAAAATTACATGAAGTAGAAGATGAGCATTAGGGATGTAACCAACTCCATGTTCATTTCTTTTTGGCGAGTCACAGGATCGCCGGCCTCTGCTATCATATCAACCCTCAAACCGGCGTTCAAACTCAATGCAACATTCGGAACCAATGCCGTACTCACATAGAAGTTAGGGGTAAGCGATATATCCATGGGTCCATCAACATGCCCGCCTTCTTCCGTAATAGTTGAAGCACTAACAGAAGCCGACAAACCAAGTCCATAACCCAAAAGCCCTTTTCCAAGGCTATAAACCACTAGGGGATTAAGAGACCATTTTTGCACAGCCTCTTCGTCTCCATAAGTTCTTCTATCCAAACCAATACCCAAACCAAATTGCAGGCCGGTACCGAGATCGTAAGCAACACCTATTGTTGGGCTGGATGCTCCAAAGCTAGTATATAAACCAATTCTGCTAGGCCCATCGTCTGCAGATTTTTTCTTAGCGGGAGCTTTTTTCTTTGAAGATTTTTTTGGAGTCTCTTCCTCTTCGTCATAATACTCATACTCATCATCGTCATCTGCGAAAACAGCTACGGGAGCAACGAAAAAGGCTAATGCCAATAAAATGGTAAACCACTTTTTAACTATCATAGTTTCCTCCGGTTGAATTTCTATTCAATATAGAAAAATGCTTGAACAGAAAATCTATTGCGCCCAGCAAACTGACAACCAGATTCACACCATAAGCCAAAAGCTGCACAATAACCGCTTCCGCCGGCTCAACCCCAACCCGGGCAAAAAGCGACTGAGCCATAAATTCCCTTGGCCCAAAACCGCCTATTGAAATGGGAAGCGCACTCACAATGGCAATAAGCGGCACATAATAGAAATACCAACTTGGATCAATATTAACGCCTATGGCAAGCCCACAAAAGAAATGTGAAAAAACCCTGAAACTCTGAGTTACAACGGATAGCGAAAAAAGCTGGGCAAAGAGCCTTTTGGTTCTAAAAGCCTGGAACCGCCCGTGCAAATGCAAAGCCCTGCCGCCCAAAAAAGAGAATAGCCTGCCCAATCTGCGACTGAACAGCAGGCACAGTGCAACGCTAAAACCTAGGAAAACCAACAGAGACGGCCATATAAAATTCTTCTGTTCCGGGTCTTGCCAAAAGAAAGCCACGCCAACTAAAAGCGCAAAACCGCACAGAACATAAAGCCCGCAAAGCCTGTCTAAAAGCGTGGCAGAAACAGCCGCTCCAACCGTTTCTTTTGAATTCTGACTTATATCATATATCTTTTTCAGATCTCCACCAACATTGCCCGGCATAAAATTATTAAAAAAGCAACCGATAAAATAAAAGCGCAGTAGCTTTATATAAGTCATTGTAATATTTTGCTTTATAAGAAGCTGTTTCCACTGCAAACACCCGGAAAGATAAGAAAAGAATATGCACAAAACGGCAAGAAACAGATACTTGTATTCCACATCATCAATAGTCACAGGCGTGCCAGAAATGCTTTTCCAAACAAAAAAGCAAAGTGTAGCCGATACCAGCAACTTAAGTAAAAATATTATGCCGTTCTTCATGATTCCTGCTCAATAATACACTGCATCAAAAACAAAGTCTCTTTTGCGGCAGTCTCCCAACTGAAAGACCCAGCATAGCTTTTAGCCGCACTTTCCAGGCAACCTCTCAAAGCCGGGCTCTCGTAAAGGGTTTCCATCTTTCTAGCGCAATCCTTGGCACTTCCCGCCTTAAAAAGCAGACCGGTCTCGCCACCCTTAACGCTATCGCAAAGCCCAGACACATTGCTGGCAACGCTTGTTGTTCCGCAAGCACCGGCTTCAATAACCGTCAATCCCCAACCTTCCTTAAAGCTGGTTTGCAAAATGCCCATAGCCTTGCTCATAAGCTCTATCTTCTTTTCTTCGCTTATAACTCCCAAAAATTCAACCTTATCCTTTAAACCCCAAGACTTCGCTTTTGCCCTCATTTTCGCCTCTTCCGGCCCGGAACCGGCAAAAATAAGCTTAGCATCGGGATGCTTTTTTGAAAAAATCTTGAAAGCTTTAAGCGCAACCCACACGCCCTTATACTTTCTAAACCTGCCCACCCATAAAAAATAAGGGGACTTATCCCTGACCTTTTCCACTTCCAAGTATTCGCTTTTTGTGCCGCAATAAATCACGGAAATTCTTCCGTCTTCTATTCCCAGCTCAGTCAACTCTCTTTTTCCACTAGGGCTAATGGTTGAAAAATAGCAATCCCCATATACAAGCGGGATTATTTTCTCCCCAAGCCACACCCCAAAAGCCGCCGGAAAAGAGGCTTCTTTGAATATGCTTGATTTCCATAAGTGCAATATTTGTATTAACTTAGGACCTTTTGTTATATAGGGGGAAAATAACGGCAACTTGTTCAAATCTTCATAAACAATATCGGGTTCAAACTCCTTGATAAGCTTTGGAACCCTCCGAATGCAGTTCAAGGGAAAAAGCAAATCACCGCCAAAACGAATAATTTCTATGCCATCTATGAGGTCTCGCTCCGAAGCGCCTTCGTGCATTGTAGTAAACAGCATCACAGAGTGCCCAAGTTCAACGAGCTTGCCGAAAATCCTGTGCAAATGCACCTCTGCGCCACCGGCCATAGGGTGTGTTATATCACGATAATTTAGTACTAGTATTTTCATGATTTTCTCCCAATAACACCTATGCATATCTGTGTGTATCTGCTTATATTGCAACGACTTATAAAATTCAACAATCCATCTTTAACTCTCTGGTACAGGGTTCCCTGCAACGGGTATTTCGGCAGTTCAACGCCAAATTTAAATCCTATTTCTCTTACAATACGGTAAATCAAATTTGGCCTCATCCAGTCTCCGTAGGAATAGGCTATTTCCAAATTCGCTTTTTTCATAAGCCTCTTCAATTGACCCATTGTGAACTGGGTTTCCCAACCGGCGAACCATTTGTTGAAAGCTATTAGAATATGCTTTATTACAGTGTACAGGTGAAATGTCTGGGGAACGTCGCAAAGGCAAAAGCCACCTTTTTTCAGCAAACGGAAGTTTTCTTTGAGCAAAGGCAGAGGGTCTTTGAAATGCTCTGCCAAGCCCTGGTGAAAAACAATATCAAAGGTTTCGCTTGGGAACGGCGAATTAAAAGCATCGCCTTGAATCAAATGCAAATTGCCGGGAGCCTGCACTGCAAGCTCGGTCGTTATTTTCAACGATTCCTCCGAATAATCCAAAATGAAAACCTGGGCACCTGCCTTTGCAAGCTCAAGGCTATCCCTACCGGTGCCGGCTCCAACCTCAAGTATTTTAAGCCCCTGAACCGAGCCCATGCTCAAAATAGCCTTAAGCACGGAAGGCGAAGAAGGATACACTTTGCTCAAATCCCTCTTCTTATTCCAAAACTTGTTCCAAACCGAAACCGAAGGCTCTTTTTTCATTTACTGCTAAAAAATAGTAAACGTTGATTTTTTTTTACCTCTTGTCCGTTTTTTTATATATATTCCTATCAGTGCGTATAGATTCGAATGATGCCATGACTAAGCGATATCTTGATGATATTCGCAAAACCTCTCCTTTATCGCGAGAAGAGGAAGCTTGGTTATTTGAAAACAAAAACAATCCCATAGCCAGAAAGAAGATTGTAGATGCCAATATGCGCTTTGTGCTGAAGGTCGCCCTTATGTATAGAGGCTGCCCAATTCCTCTGCCGGACCTGGTTAGCGAAGGTGCTATGGGCTTGATGCGCGCAATAGAGCTTTTTGACAACACAAGAGGTCTTAAATTCATAAGTTACGGTGTATGGTGGATCAAAGCCTACATAACAAGAGCCATAAACGAGCAGGGAAACTTGGTTCGCCTGCCGGCAAACCAGCATTTGCGCATTCGCAAGGGCTTAAAGGAGCAGGCTAAAGGTATGGAAGTGAGCGAAGAAGTCAGAGACCTTATACAGTTGGGTCAAAAAGGAGTCAGCATAGACAGCCCGCTAAAGCAAGACAGCAAAGCCTCTTATGCAGAGTCCCTGCCGGATGCCAGCGCTACAGACCCGGAGTCAAATTCAGAAATCCAAGCCGTGGAAGACATAGTTAGGAATATACTTAAGTCCCTACCCGCGCGAGAATACAATGTTTTGGCCGGCATTTACGGCATAGGTTTAAATTCTCCACAAACCTTGAGAGAGGTTGGCGAGACCATGAAAATATCACACGAGCGTGTTCGGCAGTTGCGGGACCAAGCTCTAAAAAGAATAATGCATATTGTTCCGAAAGAACTTTTAAAAGAAAATTTAGAGGCTTTAGCAAAAGCCAAACAGAATCACAAACACTAACCCAAGGAGAAGAACATGAAAAAAGTCATCAAATCCCTAATCGTCTGCGCTGCACTAGCAGTAGCAGCAACTGCCGGGCAAACCGAAAACTTCGGTGGGCTTGGCATATCCATTTGGACAAGCAAAAGCGGCGTTAAAGTTGCTGGAGTTATTCCAAATTCACCCGCCGATAATATTGGCCTCAAAGCCGGAGACCTAATAGTTTCCGTAAACGGGACCGAGCTTTCGGCAGTTGAGCCTGGTACACAGGTTAGCCACATACGTGGCGAAGCCGGCTCTACAATCAGTTTGGTTGTCAACAGAAACGGTACTGAGTTTTCTGTTTCTACCAAAAGAAAGAGCATTGAGGTACAAAGCTTGGAAGCGCAAACTATTGCAGAATGGTATGGCAAAATCGAGGGCTTGACCGCAGAAGAAATAAACCACTTGGCTAGCCAAAAGGTTACCGAAGGTTATGAGCTTCTGGGTGTTATGCAATACGGAATGCCTATTGAGCGCTCAGCAGAAAATCTGAGTGCAAATGCTGTTCAGCAAATTTCGGTTCAAATACCCGAAGTTGTGCAGGAAGTGCCGCAGGCAGAACAGGTCCCCGTCCAAAACATTGAAAGCAAGCCGCTTGTCAATGTTAAAGGCGCACGTGTTGCCAAGCAGCAAGGCAATGTGCCCGTTTACAGGATGCTCCGGTTTTAAACCGAAATATCCACTGCACCACCTAAACCGCTAGCTGATGGAGCTTGCGGTGCAGGTACAGATTCTAAAAGCGACAAGGCTTCTGCTCCGGCTGCGTCTTGAGCTAGCTTGAGTACAGAAACGCCTACTGCGGCGTTTAATTCAACAGCTTTTTGAGCTGTGGCGAGTTTAGCGATTTCCATTTCCATATCCTTATTATCGGTTGAAAGAGGGTTAAACTTTAATCTTTTATACAACGCACTGAAAACGCTGATAGTTTGCCATATTCCTCGGTTTGTATCTGCAATGCATTGGAATTCAGGCGAACTGCGCAAGCCTTATCTGCGGAAAGTTCGGAAGCAGTCCACCAACCGGCCAATTTCCCGAGATAGTGAAAGTCCCTGTTCAATTCGGAGCGATAGCCGGCCGGGAGTGCGCCAAAGCCGTATTCATCGGTACCACTGCCCTCCCCTACCCATCCGGTGATGGATTTAAGAGCGGTTGCCGCAGTATGAGCCCCGATAAACTCCGCAAGCTTAAGCCATTCTGCCTTGCTGGGCAAGTGCCAGCCCAACGGGCAAACGCCAAGCGCAGCAGCCCAAGTGTAAAGCCTGCCGTAAAGTTCGCCTTGTTCTGGATTGTTGTTATAGCAAAAGGAGTCTTCAATTTCATAGTTCAAATTTTGTGCCATCCAAACCTGCTGGCCTATTTTAACACATCTGTAAATTTGACTATCTCTTTTATCGATATAAGGAGCAAGATTACTTGCTTTGCTAAAAGCCGCACCTACAGCAGGTTGCAAAACCTGCTGTAAATCTCCTTCATATTCTTTGCCGTCTATGCTCAGTCTGATGTGCATTCGTAAGAATTTAGTAAATTACCGTTACCCCATCACCAGCGCAGGCACCTTAATCGCCTTTTTAACTCTCTTAAAATCCAGCTTATTGCCAATGGCCCTGTAGCCACGAACTTCGCCCATCTCCGCCAAATTGTATTCCTTACCGTCAATAATGGCAATGGGAAGCTCCTCGTCAAAGAATAAAAGCATGGAACTATCGGAGCAATCCGTTATAAGAGAAAACTCTGTTGTTTGCGGAGCGGTTTCCAGATTGAACCGCTTAAGGCAATATTGGCTGCTCAAGCCGTCAAAATATAAAACCGTGTATATCTTTGAACATTCATATTTTGCTATATAAGCTATATCTTGGCCAACCAACACAGTTTCAGCGGATTCGTAAATTTTTGCCGTCCCGTTTTCCTTAACCGCAAGAAGCTTGTCAAACTTGCCGAACTCACCCAAGCTCTCGCCCTTGTTCGCTATGCTCACCATGCCGGAAAGCTGATCAAAAAAGAGCTCCATATCACCCAATGTACTTGCGCCCTTTTTATGCATTTTCACATTTTTAACCGGATATTTTGTCACCAAATTTCCTATGGCGTCCCTGCCCTTCACAAGGCTCTCAGAAAAATCAACCGGAATTTCCAGCTTTACCCTCGGTCTGGGCTTTAAGAAAACCGTGACGCTCTCAGCTTCTCCGTTTGGATTTGATGTTATCCACAAAATTTTGGAACCAGAAGTTCCCTTGCCTGTTGAGTAAGGCTTTTCCCTTGTTATGCCGCCCACATTGAACCGCTTAACATAAGCCGGGCCATCCTTGCCTTCCTGGTAAATAACGTTGTAAATTCTGCGGGCATCGTCTTTGTTGAATTTCTCCACAAGCAAAATGTCCTTGCCTATAAACGCTTTATCAGAAACCTTGGCAACCTTGAATGTTCCATCCTGGCAAAACGCTATCACATCATCATATTCCGAAACATCAAACAGATATTCCTCTTTCTTCAAGCCTGTGCCAATAAAGCCCTCTTTGCGATGAACATACAGTTTTTGATTGGAAAGCGCAACATGAACAGCGCTGACCTTTCCGAACTCGCCCATCACAGACTTGCGCTCCCTGCCCGGACCGTATTTTTTCAGCAAATTCTTGAACCAGTTAACGGAAAATTCCACTATATTTTCCAAATTATAAGTTGTTTCTTCTATTTGGGCATCTATTTCTTTCAGCAACTCGGTTGCTTTTTTCTGGTCAAAAAGAGAAATCCTGCGCATGGGAATTTCACATAGTTTTAGAATGTCTTCTCTTTCCACAGCACGGCGCAACTTTTTCACAAAAGGCTTTAAACCGACCGCTACAAGGGAAATCATCTCCTCCTTATCATGAGCTTTTTTAATGACCTCGTAAACTTCCTTGTCTATAAATATTTTTTCCAAGCTTATCATGTGCCAGCGGTCTTGCAAATGGTTCATCTTGTTTTGCAATTCCCATAAAGGAGCAGGCTAAAGGTATGGAAGTGAGCGAAGAAGTCAGAGACCTTATACAGTTGGGTCAAAAAGGAGTCAGCATAGACAGCCCGCTAAAGCAAGACAGCAAAGCCTCTTATGCAGAGTCCCTGCCGGATGCCAGCGCTACAGACCCGGAGTCAAATTCAGAAATCCAAGCCGTGGAAGACATAGTTAGGAATATACTTAAGTCCCTACCCGCGCGAGAATACAATGTTTTGGCCGGCATTTACGGCATAGGTTTAAATTCTCCACAAACCTTGAGAGAGGTTGGCGAGACCATGAAAATATCACACGAGCGTGTTCGGCAGTTGCGGGACCAAGCTCTAAAAAGAATAATGCATATTGTTCCGAAAGAACTTTTAAAAGAAAATTTAGAGGCTTTAGCAAAAGCCAAACAGAATCACAAACACTAACCCAAGGAGAAGAACATGAAAAAAGTCATCAAATCCCTAATCGTCTGCGCTGCACTAGCAGTAGCAGCAACTGCCGGGCAAACCGAAAACTTCGGTGGGCTTGGCATATCCATTTGGACAAGCAAAAGCGGCGTTAAAGTTGCTGGAGTTATTCCAAATTCACCCGCCGATAATATTGGCCTCAAAGCCGGAGACCTAATAGTTTCCGTAAACGGGACCGAGCTTTCGGCAGTTGAGCCTGGTACACAGGTTAGCCACATACGTGGCGAAGCCGGCTCTACAATCAGTTTGGTTGTCAACAGAAACGGTACTGAGTTTTCTGTTTCTACCAAAAGAAAGAGCATTGAGGTACAAAGCTTGGAAGCGCAAACTATTGCAGAATGGTATGGCAAAATCGAGGGCTTGACCGCAGAAGAAATAAACCACTTGGCTAGCCAAAAGGTTACCGAAGGTTATGAGCTTCTGGGTGTTATGCAATACGGAATGCCTATTGAGCGCTCAGCAGAAAATCTGAGTGCAAATGCTGTTCAGCAAATTTCGGTTCAAATACCCGAAGTTGTGCAGGAAGTGCCGCAGGCAGAACAGGTCCCCGTCCAAAACATTGAAAGCAAGCCGCTTGTCAATGTTAAAGGCGCACGTGTTGCCAAGCAGCAAGGCAATGTGCCCGTTTACAGGATGCTCCGGTTTTAAACCGAAATATCCACTGCACCACCTAAACCGCTAGCTGATGGAGCTTGCGGTGCAGGTACAGATTCTAAAAGCGACAAGGCTTCTGCTCCGGCTGCGTCTTGAGCTAGCTTGAGTACAGAAACGCCTACTGCGGCGTTTAATTCAACAGCTTTTTGAGCTGTGGCGAGTTTAGCGATTTCCATTTCCATATCCTTATTATCGGTTGAAAGAGGGTTAAACTTTAATCTTTTATACAACGCACTGAAAACGCTGATAGTTTGCCATATTCCTCGGTTTGTATCTGCAATGCATTGGAATTCAGGCGAACTGCGCAAGCCTTATCTGCGGAAAGTTCGGAAGCAGTCCACCAACCGGCCAATTTCCCGAGATAGTGAAAGTCCCTGTTCAATTCGGAGCGATAGCCGGCCGGGAGTGCGCCAAAGCCGTATTCATCGGTACCACTGCCCTCCCCTACCCATCCGGTGATGGATTTAAGAGCGGTTGCCGCAGTATGAGCCCCGATAAACTCCGCAAGCTTAAGCCATTCTGCCTTGCTGGGCAAGTGCCAGCCCAACGGGCAAACGCCAAGCGCAGCAGCCCAAGTGTAAAGCCTGCCGTAAAGTTCGCCTTGTTCTGGATTGTTGTTATAGCAAAAGGAGTCTTCAATTTCATAGTTCAAATTTTGTGCCATCCAAACCTGCTGGCCTATTTTAACACATCTGTAAATTTGACTATCTCTTTTATCGATATAAGGAGCAAGATTACTTGCTTTGCTAAAAGCCGCACCTACAGCAGGTTGCAAAACCTGCTGTAAATCTCCTTCATATTCTTTGCCGTCTATGCTCAGTCTGATGTGCATTCGTAAGAATTTAGTAAATTACCGTTACCCCATCACCAGCGCAGGCACCTTAATCGCCTTTTTAACTCTCTTAAAATCCAGCTTATTGCCAATGGCCCTGTAGCCACGAACTTCGCCCATCTCCGCCAAATTGTATTCCTTACCGTCAATAATGGCAATGGGAAGCTCCTCGTCAAAGAATAAAAGCATGGAACTATCGGAGCAATCCGTTATAAGAGAAAACTCTGTTGTTTGCGGAGCGGTTTCCAGATTGAACCGCTTAAGGCAATATTGGCTGCTCAAGCCGTCAAAATATAAAACCGTGTATATCTTTGAACATTCATATTTTGCTATATAAGCTATATCTTGGCCAACCAACACAGTTTCAGCGGATTCGTAAATTTTTGCCGTCCCGTTTTCCTTAACCGCAAGAAGCTTGTCAAACTTGCCGAACTCACCCAAGCTCTCGCCCTTGTTCGCTATGCTCACCATGCCGGAAAGCTGATCAAAAAAGAGCTCCATATCACCCAATGTACTTGCGCCCTTTTTATGCATTTTCACATTTTTAACCGGATATTTTGTCACCAAATTTCCTATGGCGTCCCTGCCCTTCACAAGGCTCTCAGAAAAATCAACCGGAATTTCCAGCTTTACCCTCGGTCTGGGCTTTAAGAAAACCGTGACGCTCTCAGCTTCTCCGTTTGGATTTGATGTTATCCACAAAATTTTGGAACCAGAAGTTCCCTTGCCTGTTGAGTAAGGCTTTTCCCTTGTTATGCCGCCCACATTGAACCGCTTAACATAAGCCGGGCCATCCTTGCCTTCCTGGTAAATAACGTTGTAAATTCTGCGGGCATCGTCTTTGTTGAATTTCTCCACAAGCAAAATGTCCTTGCCTATAAACGCTTTATCAGAAACCTTGGCAACCTTGAATGTTCCATCCTGGCAAAACGCTATCACATCATCATATTCCGAAACATCAAACAGATATTCCTCTTTCTTCAAGCCTGTGCCAATAAAGCCCTCTTTGCGATGAACATACAGTTTTTGATTGGAAAGCGCAACATGAACAGCGCTGACCTTTCCGAACTCGCCCATCACAGACTTGCGCTCCCTGCCCGGACCGTATTTTTTCAGCAAATTCTTGAACCAGTTAACGGAAAATTCCACTATATTTTCCAAATTATAAGTTGTTTCTTCTATTTGGGCATCTATTTCTTTCAGCAACTCGGTTGCTTTTTTCTGGTCAAAAAGAGAAATCCTGCGCATGGGAATTTCACATAGTTTTAGAATGTCTTCTCTTTCCACAGCACGGCGCAACTTTTTCACAAAAGGCTTTAAACCGACCGCTACAAGGGAAATCATCTCCTCCTTATCATGAGCTTTTTTAATGACCTCGTAAACTTCCTTGTCTATAAATATTTTTTCCAAGCTTATCATGTGCCAGCGGTCTTGCAAATGGTTCATCTTGTTTTGCAATTCCCATTCCAAAAGCTCTTTTGTATGCTCGGTGCTCTTCTTTACAATATCCGTTGTGCTTAAAATTTGAGGCTTGTCGTCAACTATAATGCAATTGTTTGAGGCAATGGACTTTTCGCAATCAGTGAACGCATAAAGCGCATCTATAACCGTTTGCGGGTCACTGCCGGGCTGCAAATGCACAATCAGCTCAACCGATTTGGAAGTGTGATCATCAACTTTCCTTATCTTTATTTTGCCCTTTTCATTTGCCTTTGTTATGCTCTCAACTAAAGTCTTGGTTGTTGTGCCAAAAGGAATTTCCTTGATCACAAGGGTTTTATTGTCCACCTTTTCTATGCGTGCCCTTACCTTAACACGGCCGCCACGAAGCCCATCGGCATAAGCACTTACATCTATAATACCGCCTGTGGAAAAATCGGGGAAAATCTCAAACTTTTTTCCTTTGAGTGCCGCAATGCTGGCTTCGCAAAGTTCGCAAAAATTATGAGGCAACACCGTTGTGCTGAGTGCCACAGCAATGCCTTCTGCGCCTTGAGCCAGTACCAGAGGGAACTTGACAGGCAGGCAAACAGGCTCGTAGCTCCTGCCATCGTAATTAGGAATCCACTCGGTTGTTTCCGGGTTAAACAGCACCTCCAGCGCAAACTGAGAAAGCCGCCCTTCTATATAACGAGGCGCAGCCGCAGGGTCTCCGGTTATAGGGTTACCCCAATTTCCCTGAGTTTCTATAAGAAGCTTCTTTTGTCCCATGTTCACAAGAGCGTCTCCTATGGAGGCATCTCCGTGAGGGTGAAATTGCATGGCACGTCCAACGATGTTGGCTACCTTGTGCATTCGCTCATCGTTTTTGTGCATCTCGTAAAGCGTATGCAAAATGCGCCGCTGCACCGGCTTCAAACCGTCTTCGTAATAAGGCACGGCACGGTCTAAAATAACATAGCTGGCATAGTCTAAAAACCAGTTTTCGTAAAGATTTTCCAAATGGTCAGGCATTGTGCTGGGAATATAGAAATTTGTATATTCCCCAAATGTCGGAACTGATATGCAAAAACAAAAAAGTTGCCATTGTGTATAGCATGCTTAACCGCAAGGGTGAAATTGTTATGGAAGTTTCGCCGTATGCGCCCATTTATTATTTGCATGGATATCGCAATGAAAATATTGTGCCGGGCCTTGAAGACGCTTTGGAAGGGCATAAAGAAGGCGATATTTTTTCCGTATCGCTATCATCAGATCAAGCTTACGGTCCCTACGACGAAAAATTTATAATAGAAGTTTCAAAAGAAGAATTGGCTCCGTTCATAGACGATTTCTGGATAGGAGGCTATGTTGAACGTTTTGAGGATGAAGACTGGGAAGAACTCTCCGAATCAGAAAGATTTTTGAAGGAAATTGAAGACAAGCACGAGCCGGAAGGCTATATAATCCGTGAAATTCGTAAAACCACCGTTGTTTTAGACGGCAATCATCCTTATGCAGGCATGGATTTGAGCTTCAATGTAAAAGTGATTTCAGTAACAGACGCTTCTATAGTAGAACTGGAAAACGGATACCCCAAGGAAAGCGAGAACGATTAACCCACTACCCTGTTTCTGCCTTGAGCCTTAGCTTTGTAAAGATTGTCATCTGCCGCCTTAAATAGTTCTTCCGGATTTCCGCCAACATGCGGCGCAACGCTGGCATAACCTACGCTCACAGTTACAAACCCCATTTCGCCAACTTCCATTCTAATTTTTTCCGCAATTAAATTCGCTCCTTTGGCATCGGTGTCGGGAAGCAGCATTCCAAATTCTTCACCACCCATGCGAAAGGCCAAATCACTAGCTCGCATGGCTATGTGCATCAAAACATTTGCTACAGAAATCAGCACTTCATCACCCTTCAAATGCCCATGAGCATCATTGTATTTTTTGAAGTAATCCACATCTATCATTAAAAAACTCAAGGTCTCCTTTTGCCTTATGGCTCTTGCATATTCCTTTTCCATGGAAGTGGAATAATGCCTGCGATTATAAAGTTTTGTCAAATAATCAGTCACACTCAAAAATTCAATTGCCGCCTTATCGTTCAGCAATCTCCTAGTATAATAATTTCTCAGTATCTCATAAGCTATTATAAGAACTACCTGCGCCCAATAAATGGCAGCATAGCGGGCAAACACTTCAAGGCTGCGCAAATCCAATAAAATTTCTGCCACAACCATAATAACAAAATAGATCGTAGAAAGAATAACACCCCATTTAAGCTCCATCATAAAAATGCACATAAGCGGAATCAAAAATGCCCATTTATCACCATAAGGAACAACTGCGTAAACCATGCCGTAAAGAATAATAAGGGTCAAGCTAACAATAGTTTTCAAAATATCAAACCTTTCTATTCCCTTTTTCGTATGGCTTGCAATGAAGCTGGCAGTAAAAACAAAAGCGGCAAAGTAAGCCAGCACCGCATGGTATAACGGAATTTCTTTTGCCAAAAGCAATTGGGTGAAAAAAATTATGGTATAAAAGGTCCCGAGCATAGCGACCATATTAACAGTCACTATTCGCAATCCACGCCCGGTCTCTAGATAATCCTTAGCCGGTCCTAAAAAAATCCAATTGACAATTCTCTTCATCTTCCCTGACAGTTACTTATATTGAAATATAAATATACAAACTTTTTACTATCTTCCAACTATGGCAAACTTGAAACAGCAAGCCGGCATAGCGGCAGCAAATTTAGTTCAAAATGGCATGAAAATAGGGCTTGGCACCGGCAGCACGGTATTCTTCGCTCTGGAAAGGCTCGCAGAACGGCGAAAAACGGAAAATTTGAAGTTTTCCGGAGTTAGCACCAGTTTTAGCACTACCCTCCTTTGCCGCAAAATGGGCATAGAATTAATTGATTGCGGCTCGGTTTCGCATCTAGACTTGGCTATAGACGGCGCAGATGAAATAGACCCAAAGCTGAATTTGATAAAAGGGCGTGGAGCAGCTCATTTGCTTGAAAAAATAGTGGCTAGCCTCGCAGATAAATTCATCATAGTTGCTGATTCCGCAAAAAAAGTGCAGCATTTAGGCGAAAAATTCCCGGTTCCTTTGGAAATTTTGCCCGCTGCGCTGGGTTTGGCACAAACCAGAGTGAAAAAACTGGGCGGCACGTTGGAAGTTCGCATGGCAGGCACTTGCAAAGACGGCCCAACAATCAGCGACTCGGGAAACATCATCGCAGACGCAAACTTCGGTTTAATAAAAGAACCGGCTACCCTTGGCAAAGAACTGGACTCAATTCCAGGACTTGCAGGGCATGGTTTGTTCATAGATCTGGCAAAAGAAGCGTTTATCGCCGGAGAGGCAGGGGTTGAGCATATTTCGCTCTGATAGTGTCACCTGGCGCTGCATTGAAGTGCCACCATTCGCTGGACAGACTTATCCACCCGCCTTGCCCCATAACCTTGCGCAAAAGCTCACGGTTTTTAATCTGAGTTTCGGTTAGCAAGCCTTCTTCTAATGCCTGTTTTTCACCCTTTTTGCCCGCATAAAAAGCAAAGGAATCATAAGGCAAACCCATATCCACCAACTCACCCTGGCCATCCAGCAAGCCAATGTCCACAGCCATTCCATACGCATGTATGCTGCCATTTGAAGGAGAAGCGACAAAATGCTGCCACTGCGTACCTCGCACTGCGGCTCGGAGCACCTCCTGCGCATGGTTTGAGCGAGCGGCATCAAAAATTATAAACTTGTAATCCGGTTCAAGTTTTTTCAAAGCGGCTGCAGACCATCGCAACTTTTGCATTGCCTCTTTATGCAAAAATGCTCTCTGAATGCCGCAATAAACATTATGTCCTGTAAAATTATCAAAGGTAGCATAAGGCATTTGTATCACTAAATTCTTTATTCCGCTTATCTCTTGCCAATCCGCAAATTTCTCGGCAGCATCAAGCCACTCCTTGTGTGGAGCGCAAAACATCAAAGGCTTCGCAGGTTTTTGAGGAACAAACAACTCTTGTGCAAAAGCCAAAGAAACTAAAAACAAAATTATTGGCATTTTATCTCCGAGTCTATGCACTCCTCCGCCTTATTGCACACCTTGACTTTCAATAATTCCGTAAAGTCAAAATCACGGCTTTCAACAACCAACTCCTTTGGATCCGAATCATAATCATAGATAAGCCATTTATCGTTTTTATCTCTGAAATCTGCGGTGCTGAAATTCGCAACAGGAATGCGGCATTGCAATCTTCCGGCAAAATCGGTTTTTAAAAAAACAGTGCCAAAGCTCGGAGGTTCAATGATAACTTCAGGGGTTTCCTTTGCTTTTAGCTTCAAACTGTCTTTTTTGAGAGTCAATTCTTTTCTTGACACATTCTTTGCAAAATCCTTGGCAATCACATATATTTTTGAACCGGCTTTCACCTTAGCGTTTATAAAATGCCAGTCCGCAACAGTGTCTGCGTCTTCTACCTTTATCAAATCTTCATTTATCTTTGATGGCTGGCCAAAAGGAATTGTATCGTATTGTTTGCTGAAAATATTTTTTTTGTTCTGATGAATTTCAAGCGAATATATGGACATTGGATTTTCCAAAGGTTCACGGCTGTAATCGACTATTTTAACAGCAAATCCCGAATCAAAAGGAGCTGCATCTAGAATAAAAGGCGCTATGGTATCAGAGCATTGCATTTTAAGGCACGGATTAAGAGCGAACTTTCCATTAGGCATTCTGCGCTCAATATGCAAATGCGGATTGCCAATGCCCGTGCTGCCGCTATATGCCAAAGTATCGCCTTTTTTAAAACGCAATTTAAGAGAAAGCTGCACGGCGGCCTTTTCTTTTTTCAGCATTTCTTCACGAATCAAAGCGTCAATTTTCGGATGAAATTCCGCAAGATGAGCGAATACCCAAATATGCTCGCTTTGCGCCTTGAATCTTATATAACGTCCATAGCCAAATGGCCCTCGCGCAGCAAATTCCACCACCCCATCGCTCGGAGCGAGCACCGGCCACCCTTCTTCCATATCCGTTGAAAAATCTATGCCCATGTGATAGCGAGTTCCCCTGTCTTCGCCAAAAGAAGAAGTTAAATAAGCTGTTCTCCCAAGTGGCTGATAAGCCCATGCAATCATAGCTAAGAACAGTGCTATTATACCGGATCTGCTACCCAAACTCTGTTTCTTCCGTTTTGTTTCGCATTGTATAGAGCCTTATCCGCTTCCTCAACAATATAACCGTATTCCAAACCTTGATGAGGAATAAGAGTGACAACTCCTATGCTTATTGTGAAAGATGTTTTATCTCCGCTTGAAGTTAAAACAACCTCGTTTTCAACAGCTTTGCGTATTCGCTCCGCAATAACATTCGCTTGATAAGAATTTGTTGCGCACAGCACAACGGCAAATTCCTCGCCGCCAACCCTGGCTATAAAATCCGTGCTGCGTTTGAGGCTCTTCTTGAAGATCCTGCCTGCGGCTCTTAAAAGCTCATCTCCCTGTCTGTGGCCATAAGTATCATTGTAATTTTTGAAAAAATCAATATCTATCATCAAAAAGCTCAAATTCACCCGGTCTCTCAAAGCTCGGTTCCACTCCTGCACAATCTGCTTGTCAAAAGCCCTGCGATTGGGAATTTGAATTAAACTGTCCATTAGAGAGTCGTGTTCTGCCATCTCCTTTAACCTCATAATTTCCGAAACATCGTTGAGCATAAAGAACATGCCGCTCTTCGCATCGTCAGACATTTTATCTGCAAAAACATCAAAGGTTTTAGTTTGTCCGGCTACGGATATTTTTATATAGCTCTCAAACAAAGAACGTTTTTTCGCTATATCCAAAAACAATTCCTTAACCGACGGCTCATCAAATAAATGAGAAAAATCCCGGTCCACAAAATCTTCATAGTCGTTTATATTCAGAACTTTGCGAACAGACTGGCTCAGATATTGTATCTCATTATCATCATTCACTAAAATAAGCACGCTGGGAGTTACCTTCATCAATGCGCCAAAAGAAGCAAAAGCACTGTTAACCTCATTTGATTTGTTAATAGCATACCGCATAACCACAAAGATCACTACGCTTACGCCGCAAGCCAAAACAAAATGCACCCAAACATTTTCCCCTTCCGGCACATGGTTTGGCAACACAAAAATGCTCAAAAGCAAATTTATAAACTGCGTAACCGCAACAAAGGCCACATAATTTTTAATGCTTAAATATACCGCCCCTATAGCCAAGGCTATCATGCACACATCGTAAACATATTTAAAGGAACCTACGGCAAGAGACCCTCCTATATAACCGGCATACATTATAAATGGGATTAGGAACGGAAGAATCTTTAAATTTGTTTTTTGCAAAAACACCACCGCCAGTATAACAACAGCGCAAAGAGCCGATACTATAACTAGAGTTTGCGAATAGCCTCCGTACAGCCATTCCGTAACAATTCTGAAAAAACAGAAAAGTATAAGACAAAACATAGCCGCACGATCGGCTCGTTTTCTGTGCCTAAGTTTCAGTTGTTCATCCATAAGATTTCCATATAATATACATAATTGCGCCAAGCCAAAAACTCAAAAAGCCCAAAATAACCCCGGCAATCACGTCAGAAAGCCAGTGGACACCATAATAAACCCTTAAAAGCCCCCATGTTATAGGCATAAATATCATAATCCAGCCTATAGCCGGGGCTACCGCAAAAACGGTAAAGCCAACAGCCATGTTGTTCATGGTATGGCCGCTGGGAAAACTGAACTTGTCTAGAGGCGGCACATCTGCACTAACACGCTTCAACAGTTCAAAAGGCCGTTTGCGGCGAACGGTGAGCTTTATTCCCCAATAAAGGATGAGGCTGACAATAATAGCAGGGATAACTTGACCTATGATCAAAAGCAGAGTCTCTTTGCCGTAAAGCAAATAGATGAACGCAATTACCAAAGCCCATACGTAACCATCACCCATGCGGGTATAAATCCTCAAAACCTTATCCATGCTCGGAGGGAATGCATGCCTGCGCCAGAAATGAAAAAAACGAATATCTAGTTTGAGCATATAATTCTCACCCCATCCAGCCTTAATTTAGGATTTTCAAGGCTTTTTTTGCAGGCAATTATATCTTTTTTCTTTTTCTCCAGCAATTTGCCAAGTTCAAAATCACGCAGCAACAGGTGCGTTTCTTCCAAGCGGTGCAATTCGCTTTCCAAAGCCGAAATAGCCGGTTTTTCCATTTCCGCAGCTATTTTTTTTGCCTGTGCGCCAAGATGCTTTTTTGCATTTTCCAATAAACTTTCTAACGCTTCATAGGGAATGTCTTTGGAACCACTAGGGATTGTCCCTACGGATGGCACATCGTTTTGAACTTTCCCGTCGTTGTCCAATATTATGGTTAACAATCTTTCGCCGATCAAATTGTTTATTCCCCAATTTGAATTTATGGCAAATTCCAAGATGAAATTGCATTGAACAAGAAATTTGCCGGTAGGCACTTCTTCGCTAACCACACAGGCCAGAGTTCCAAAATCTTCACTCAAAGCTTTGTCAAAAAGCCTTTGCATAATGGGATGTTCCCAATGGAAAAAGCTTATGTTTTCGTAATTCAAAGCGGTTTCTCTTTCGGTTATAACTGTGGTTGAACAGCCATCGGATTCCGATACTTCGCCTTCTTCGGATGAACGGGCGTTTTCCACGCCTAAAATGGTCGCATGCTCAGGATATTCCGGCGCCCCTCTGAGAACAAAGCTGCTCGGATAAATGCCTTTTTGAGCTTCTATATCCAGCCTTTCCAGCATATCAAAAGCAAATGGCAGAATGTCTTCATTTGCATCCATTTTTTGAGCCTCTGCAAGTAATTCTTCGGATATTTTTTTATTCTGCGAATTAAATTCCAGCAAACGGTCTCTGCCCTCCTCCGCTTTTTCATTGAGCAAAAGCATTTCTTTTTTGCCCAGCGGTAAAAATTCCTTAACAAATTTGCCGTACTTCTTTGCCGGATTCTCCAAATAACTTTTTAATTCATCTTCAAATTTCGCATACATTTCGCCGCCACCCATAAGCGAATGCTCAAAAATACCCAAAGCCTCGTGATACCAAAGATAAAGCATTTCCGTTTTGCTCTTTTTCACAAAAGGCACGTGAATGTAAATCTCTTTTCCCTGCCCAATGCGATCCAATCGCCCAATACGTTGCTCAAGCAAAGACGAATCCTGTGGCAAATCAAAAAGCACCAAATGCCGTGCACTCTGAAAATTTCGTCCTTCCGACCCTATTTCGGAAGACAGCAAAACATTGGGTCCTTCGGGCTGCATCCAATCTGCCGCCGCCTTATCACGCTCCAAAGAAGTCTCCTCTTCCTTAAAAGCAACCGCAGTCTCTTCATCTAAAAGCGAAAGCAATTCCGAGACTGTAGCGGAAGAAGAACAGATAAGAAGAATTTTTTCATTCTTATGCTCATTGACAAAAGAAATTAACCAAGAATTAACATTATCAGTCGGATAAGTCTTTAAAATTCTCTTTGGAAAACCTTTTACGCTTTTTCTCGTATTGCGAAACACGGAAGAGCCCGTACCCAAAGCATCTATAACACGCCGCATCCATTCCGCAGCGGTCAAGGATAAATCTGCCTTTATGGGCAACCATGAGCGAATTAAGGATTTGCTGGGAATGCTCTTTTGCAACGCATCCCAAGAGAGTTCTTCATCCGAGTCCAATGGAATTTTTGATAGATCTTTAGCTACTTTTTTATAGTTATCCTGATTTTTCTCAAAGTCTTTCCAGTTATGAAACCGTGCGCTGTCTAAAAGCCTAAGCCTGTAAAAATAAGCTTCCGGAGCCAATTGTATGGGAGTGCCGGAAAGCAACAGAAGTCCGGGGATTTTTTGCGAAAGCTCCTCTACAACAGCATATTCCGCATTTGCGCCATGCGATGTTTTAACCAGCCTGTGCGCCTCATCAATAATGAGTAAATCCCAGCTCACACCTAAAGCTGCAGTGGTCGCATAACGATTTGAAGTCAGCAATTCCAGCGAACAGATAACGCAATCGTTAAGCAATATTTCATTTATGCAACTCTCGTCTATGCTTGTAAACCAGTGATTAAATCTTTTGCCAAGCTCAATAATCCATTGGTTTTTCAGTTGCTCCGGAACAACTATCAGTGTTTTTCTTATTCTGCCCTCTGTGTGCAAAGCATTCCAAATCAAGCCGCTCTCTATGGTTTTGCCAAGCCCAACTTCATCGGAAAGCATAATTCTTGGCAAAGATGCGCTTCTCAAAGTTCTAAAGCTCAAATAAAGCTGATGCGGCAACAACCTCAATCTGGGGCCGAGCATTCCCCTAGCGATAGAAGACTTCCACAACCCACGCAATTTCGCCGCACGTTCCCTCAAGCAAAAATCAAAATTTGAGGAAAAATTCTTTGCGAACAACCTGTCTAAAATCCGGGCCGAACTGTCTTCACTCTGCTGTTTAAATACGAGCAACGCTTCTGAAATTACTTTGCCTTTGCTTTTGTAAAACAAAAGGTCTTCTTCTTCCATAACCTCTTCAACAAAAAGAGAAACTCCTTTGACTGAAGTCGCTTTATCGCCGGGTTTCAAAAAGTAGCGAATAAGCGGCGGTTCGCCCTTTGAATTGTATATCCTCTGTTCGCCGGAAACGGGAAAAAGCAAGGTGATTGTCCTGAAATCCTGCTTAATAATCTGCCCAACGCCTAGCTCAGGCTCCATTTCGCTTGTCCATTTTTGACCGATTGTAAACTTGGGCATTTAATTGCCGCCTACTTGCCAGCCTCTGTCGGATGTTCCCGTTATGCCGCGTAGTTTAAGTTCAAAATCATCACGATTGGTTGCAGCATCTAAAGCTGTTTCTTTGGAAATTTTACCATCGTTGTAGAGACCTAGCAATGCCTGATCAAAAGTCTGGCTTTTATATTGCAAATGACCTTCTGCAACTGCCGTTTCTATAAACTCGGTTTTAGTTTTATCCATAATGTATTCTTTTATGGCAGCCGTGTTCACCAAAACTTCCGCAGCGGGAATTCGCCCAACACCATCGCTTCTGGGCAACAGGCGCAAGGAGATAATGCCTTGAAGGCAAGAAGCCAAAAGAAGGCGTATTTCTTCGTGCTGATGCGGAGGATACATTGAAAGCACACGGTGAATTGTTTCCGTAGCATTTGTTGTATGGATTGTTGCAAAAACCATGTGGCCGGTATCTGCGGCGGTAAGGGCTATTTGCATGGTTTCCAAATCTCTAATTTCGCCTATGAGCATAACATCTGGATCTTGGCGAAGCGCAGCCTTTAATGCTGCTGCATAATTGAATGAATCAGAGCCTATTTCACGCTGGGAAATTATGGATTTTTTATCTTTGTGCATAAATTCCACAGGGTCTTCCACAGTTAAAATATGAGTGGATTCCTGTATATTTATATTGTCTATCATGGAGGCAAGGCAAGTGGATTTGCCCGAGCCGGTTGTACCTGTAACCAAAACCAAGCCACGTCTCATAAGAGATAACTTCAAAACTATTTCTGGCAAATTCAAACTCTCAAATGCCGGAATTTTTGAGTTTATATGCCTAAACACAATGGCTGGCGTTCCTCTTTGGCGAAACACATTAACACGAAAACGCCCCAATTCCCTTGCGCTCAAGGCAAAGTCGCATTCCATTGTGTTTTCAAAACGCTCCTTTTGAGTTTGGTTCATTATGGTGTTCAAAAAGGTTTCCATCAACTCATGGGTTATTCTGATATCATAGAGTTTTTTCAAGTCGCCATGAATGCGAAATGTGGGCGCAATGCCTACACGAATGTGTAAATCAGATGCTCCGTTGTCCACCATCGCTTTAAGCAATTGTTCTATGCGTACATTAACTACATTAGCTTGTGCTTGTCCTTGCGCTTGTGCTTCAGCCATTTTTTTCTCCTTAAACTATTTGTGTCTCAGCCAAGTCCAGTTTTGCTTTTAATTCATCGTTGCTAGGATCGCGAGAGAGCAATTCTTTATATACAGTAACGGCTTTTTGCGGCAATTTCTGGGCCATATAATGTTCTGCTAGGGTTTCCGTAGCTAGCAGCGTATCCATATCAGAGGTTAAATCCGGAATGTCGCCTACGAGTTTATCTGCCAACTGCTCTTTTATAAGATCGTCCAGATTTGGAGCTTCATTCTTTGGAACATAGGGTTTTAATTCCACCTCATCTTCATCAACTTCTTTATTTGCAGAGCTTGATGCAGAAGTCAAAAGCGCATCAAGATCGCCGGTTAAGTCGGGGGTTTCAACTTTGTCGGCTAGTTGCTCTTTGAGTATATCGTCAAGATTGGGTTCCGGAGGAGACGGATGACTATCCGTCTTTACAAGTTCAGGTTCGGGCTCTGACGGTTGCACGGTGCTAGATAAAAGCGCATCTAAATCGCCGGTTAAGTCGGGGGTTTCAACTTTGTCGGCTAGTTGCTCTTTGAGTATATCGTCAAGATTGGGTTCCGGAGGAAACGGATGACTATCCGTCTTTACAAGTTCGGGTTCGGGCTCTGACGGTTGCGCTGTGGTAGATAAAAGCGCATCTAAATCCCCGGTTAAGTCAGGGGTTTCCATTTTGTTAGCAAGCTGCTCTTTGAGTATATCGTCAAGATTGGGTTCCGACGGAGATGGATGACTATCCGTCTTTACAGGTTCAGGTTCGGGCTCTGACGGTTGCACGGTGCTAGATAAAAGCGCATCAAGATCGCCGGTCAAATCGGGAGTTTCAACTTTGTCGGCTAGTTGCTCTTTGAGGATATCGTCAAGATTGGGAGCTGCATTATTTGGAACGTAAGGTTTTAATTCCACCTCATCCTCTGCAATATTTGTCGGTTGCACAGTGGTAGATAAAAGCGCATCAATATCGCTGGTTAAATTGGGGGTTTCCACTTTGTCGGCCAATTGCTCCTGCAATATGGAATCTATGTTTATTTCGCCGTGATTTCCTGCCAGCGGCGCATCCAAAGCAGAGTCAAGAGGCACCTCTTCAATTTTTTCATGCACTACCGCCGTAGAAAGCAATGAATCCATAGTTCCGGTTAAATCCGGGAGGTTATCTACAGGTCTGTCGGCAAGTTGCTCTTTGAGTATATCGTCAAGATTCGGCTCTTGTGGAGCCGGAGAGGGTTCTGACGCTGGTTCGGGCGTTGGCTCTGGTGCCGGTTCTGGCATTGGCTCTAGTGCCGGTTCTGGCATTGGCTCTAGTGCCGGTTCGGGCATTGGCTCTAGTGCCGGTTCGGGCATTGGCTCTAGTGCCGGTTCGGGCGTTGGCTCTGGTGCCGGTTCGGGCGTTGGCTCTAGTGTCGGTTCGGGCGTTGGCTCTGGTGTCGGAGCTGCGGAAGCCGCTGGGGGAGGCTCTTTATCAAAAATCTGTTCTACATCCGGCAATGACGACAGGGCCGGGGCAGCAGAGCCAATTATGGAATCAACGGCTTTAAGCAACCTAGTTCCGGTTTCCATTTCCTGTTTTTCTTCTTCTTCTATAATATCATCCAGCGCAGCAGAGAGAGCCATTTGTGCTTTTGTAGGTGGCGGAGCATTAGATGTGGATGCAGGCTGTGCGACCGCAACTTCTATTGCAGTTGGTTGTGCCGCTATAGTAGCAGGATCCAGAGTTTTTAAAATATTTGCATAAATATTGGTATCAAAAGGGCTGCTAAGTTTTTCAACGGTTTCTATAAGTAATTTGTGAGCTGCGAGGCAAAATGGGTCTTGTTTAGCGACGGTCTCAAAGTCAAATTTTGCATTGGCTAGGTCTCCTTTTTCAAATAGAATACGACCTCTGGCGAGTTTACCGGCTAAAAAATCAGGATTTGCCAGCAAACCTTTATTTGCAGCCTGCAAGGCTTCGTCTAAATTTTGCTTGTCTCCTGTGAGTCTGAGAGCATCTACATATTGTGCGAAAATTAAGGATTTCGGGTTTTTAACCAAAATCCTCTTCATATTTTCGATACCTGCACCAACCATGCTATTGAATATAGTAAACGCTGATTTACTCCATCGCAAAAAATGTTCTCAATCAGCGTCCCCCCTTAACCTGCGAAATTTTAACAATTTCACAGGTTGTCCCCCCGTTTTTCCGCCCGGAGGGCTAACGGGGGGAACGCCGCATTACAGAACTGGACTTTTTCAACGACTGCTATAGTAAACGCGATTTAGTCGTTAGGCTAGTGTTAAGCGTTTACTATATTACCCTGAACAAATAACTTATGAGGCATTCTATGTTAAAGAAAGGAAAAACAACAAGCAAGCCCAAGAAAAAAACAGGTGATAGAAATCACTCTTGGGCAGAAGCCATAAAGCATAATAGCGTGTTTTATGGGGAGAAAGTCATCATTACAAAGATATGCCAAGAGGAAATCTGCCCTACTTGTGAAAACGGCAAGCTTATCAAACCCCTCAAATGGAAAGTTGCAATCAAAAAGGGTAGTAAATGGACGGTAGTAGAAGAACATCCACTTAATTGCAATGTTGAGGCTGTTTTTAGCAAATACGGGCTTCCAATGGAGTTCGTAGAGGCTTGTGGCTATCACG
>JGI24695J34938_10000787_pt1 | contig 29549 bp, 23 predicted proteins | sample TergutCo191P3_FD_34938 | JGI IMG/M metagenome (IMG submission 34938)
TTTAATCGCTTTTACAAGATCATATCCTTCGTAGGGTTTTAAAAGCCCTGCCATATCTTTTATACAAATTGAATCCGCGCCTATATCTACAAGCTGCTTTGCGAACTCGGCGTATTTTTCGATTGTGTGGAAAGGAGTTACAGCGTAAGAAATTGTAGCTTGAATGTGCTTGCCGGTTTTTTTGGCGGCTTCTGTCGCCGCTTTAAAATTGCGCGGATCATTTACCGCGTCAAAAATACGGAAAATATCAACGCCGTCTTTCGCCGCGTATTCGACAAATTTGGCGACAACATCATCGGCATAATGCCTGTAACCCAAAAGGTTCTGACCGCGGAGCAGCATCATAATTTTTGTTTTGGGCAGGGCCTTTTTAAGTTTTTTAAGCCTTTCCCAGGGGTCTTCGTTCAGGAAGCTGATACAGGAGTCAAAGGTTGCTCCGCCCCAAGCTTCGAGAGCATAAAAGCCTACTTTATCGAGCTTATCGCAAATAGGCAGCATATCCGCTGTAACCATACGGGTCGCGAACAGTGACTGATGCGCATCACGCAGCACCAAATCGGTTAATTGTACTTTTGGCATTTTTTCCTTCCTTATAAATTATTTAATTTTTCTGTATTCGGTCACTGCGGCGGTGATGGCGGCTGTTGTCGCTCCGTCAACCGATTTTCCCGCGCTCGCAAGCATTGCCGGTTCTTTTTTTTCGGCGGCTGCAAACTTCGCTTCTACGCCTTTGGCGAGATTATTAAGCATAATCAACCAGCAGATAATGATGGCTGCTATTATACCTAATTGCAAAAAATTGCCTTGATTTAACATCTCCATTATGGTTGTGGTCATAAATCCTCCGTTTCATTTCATATTACTTAAAAAACGGCAGTATTACAAGTAGCGCCGGATATCTACCGCAGTTTCTTCCGCAATTTTCTTCGTTTGTTTCTTTTTTTTGCGGCTTCTTCGTTTATTTGTTTTTTGTCTTCGATTGTTTTCGCTTCCGAATAAATAATGATTGGTTTTTTATCGGGCATACGGGAAACGCAAATGAGCCAGATTAGACCGAAGAGAATCATGAAAAAACACAGAACCTGCCCTGTGCTGAAACTAAGTAAAGGGTGAGCCAATGCAGTGGGAAGGTCTGTTTTAATTATTTCGAATCTGTAACCGAGGTGAGAATCAGGTTCGCGGAAATATTCTATGATAAACCGGAATAAACCGTAACCTAAAAAATACATTCCTACCATAAATCCTTTAAACGGTTTTTTATTTCTAAGCAGCCAGAGGATTGCCCATAAAACAATTCCTTCAAAAAACGCTTCGTAAAGCTGAGAAGGATGGCGCGGCAGATTAACCATTGCGCCTGTTATCGCTGTGCCGGTTTTTTCGGCGATTTCCTGAACCCATAATTCGCTTGCGGGAAGCGCCTGCGTAGTTCTTGCAGGGAAGATCATTCCAAGAGGGCTTGCTGTAACTCTTCCGTATAATTCGGCATTGATAAAATTTCCGATGCGCCCGAATGTAAAACCAAGAGGGATAGCGACAGCGAACATATCGCCGATTTCGCGGAAGCTGTATTTTTTTACTTTCGCGAAAATTATGACGGCAAGCAATCCGCCGAACGCTCCGCCGTGATAACTCATTCCCTGAAGACCGGTGAATTTGCCGTCGCGGAAGGGCCAGAAAATTAAGTGCGGATTCAGCCAGTACGTAGCGTCTCCGTGATACACAAGAGTCGAAAAAAGTCTTGCACCTAACATTAATCCGAGGATACCCCACGTAAAAAGACTTGCAAGGGAATCATCCGACATGGGGAACTTTCTTTCTTTTACCTGTATGCGGTAAATAATAAACGCGGTCGCGAAAGCGAAGATGTACATTATTCCGTACCACCGCATCGGAAGTCCGGGAATTACTTCGGGGGTTATCCATGCCGGATAATTAATTGCAAGAAACATATTATACCTTGTAACCTTGCTGCATAGCTTTTGTAAGTTTTAATTTTATAAAATTATTTTCTTTTTTAAGCTTTGAAATTTCAAGCTGCTGCGATTTTACAGTTTCGATTAAATCACCCTGACTCATTGCGCCTGAATGAAGAAGATCCTCGACATATTCCATCTTCGCGTCGAAATCGATTTCGGCTTCAAGTTCCGCTTCCTGGAAACTGTCGTCGATATGTTTTTCGTCGGGGGTAAAATTATCATCGGGGGTCTGCAAAATTTTATCGGCAATGCGGTAAATCGCCTGCGAAAGAATCGACTGCGGTTTGTAAAGAACGATGGGAAGCCGCGACGCAAGCGCCGTGTCCTGAACGACATCGCGGTAGATGATTCCAAGATGCTCAAGTTTAAGATCAAGATACTCTTCGCAGGAACGGCGGATTTTTTTTGCGACTTCGGCGTTTTTAGGTTCGTCGACCATGTTCATTATTAATCTGGGATGAAACGTATCGAGGCGTTTTATGAATTTTTCATAAGAGACAGGATCGGCTTCTTTTATTTCGGGCAGCATTTTAGGAATATAGAGTTTTGAGTGTCCCGCTCCGTCCTTGCGGATTTTTTCGAGTAACACCCGCGCGGGAGAACCTTTTGTGCAGGAGCTGAACATCAGTCTGAAGACGGAGTTTTTTAAAAACACATAAGCGTTTAACACAGCCGTTACTGCCGGAGCGGAAACCACGATTCCGTGATTGGAAAGCAGAAAGAAATCCAGTATAGACTGATGAGTCCCGGCTCCGAGATCGAGTATTAAAATATCGGCATCATCTTTTAAAGATAAAAGTTTTTTAACCAGCGCTTTTCGCTGCGTGACAGAGAGATTGGCGGTTCCCGGAATTTCGTTATCGCCGGGAATAAAACGAAGACCGCGCACGTCTGTATCCGCAATTACATCATTAAAATTCGATCTTGTATTGTTAAGGAATGTTCCTATGCCTGTCTTCGGCGATTGATGTCCCAAAACTAAATGCAGATTTGAAGCTCCTAAATCGAGGTCTGCAAGTACAACGCGGTTTCCCGACTGCGCAAAAGAAACAGCCAGATTCGCCGAAACAAGAGATTTTCCCACTCCGCCTTTTCCGCTTGCTATTGGAATAACCCTCATTAATTTTCCTCCGTATCACTTATTGATTTATTCGCTTCCGCTTTTATTTCCGCTATTTCTTCCAAATCCATTAATTCTTTTTTAATTAACAGCACGGCTGCCAGCGAAAATAAATCGGCGCTGATAATAATTTGCGCCAAATTTTGAAAATTGCCGCTGCCTGCTAACATTGTAACCTGTTTGGAAAGTATAAACCAGATCACTAAAATGAATATATAAACGCATTTTCCCGCCGTAAAAAGCGGTAAATAAGCTTTATTACGTTCCAAATCGATCCACATGAATAAAGCCATTAAAGGAAACAACACGCCCGGAACCGCGAAAACCATCATAATTGAAAACCCCTGCGAAAACATCACAATGATAATAATGATGATCCGAGCGAATTCATAAATAAAAAGTGAAGGCTTTAACACGCGAATTAGACTCATACATATAGAAAATAATGCGCAATTTTGGATTAATCAAGGGGTGTTAAGAAGCAGTCAGCAGACAGTTTTACGGACTGGAATTCTTGAATTGTTTGTATTAAAATTGATACAGAGGTGTAATTATGAAAGTAACCCCGCTTTATATTTTATTGATTGTTTTAATCGTAGTTTCAATATCAGGGTGCGCTCAGCCGCCTATAGCCGAGATGGATAACGCGAGGGAAGCGGTTTTCAGAGCTGAAAATGACGCTGATGCCGCTCAATACGCAGGTTCTACATTATCGCGCGCCCGCAGCGCTTTGGGTAATATGCAGATGGAAGCGGATTCCAAGCGATACGACGCCGCCAGAACTCATGCCGCCGAAGCCGTTGCGGCAGCCGAAAAAGCGATAGCTGACGGAAGAGCCGCGGCGCAGAGAGCCGTTCAGGATTCGGCGTCTGTAGTATCAAACTTGAAAACCGAAATCGAAGAAACCAGCATAAATGTAAACGGAGCGCGTTATTCTCTGCTGGATTTGGATTACGACGCTCTGGATAACGGTATTATCAACGCCTACAACACAGCGGACAGAGCCGAAGCCGATTTAGCGGCAGGGAATTATCGGGATGCAATTGATAAAGCCAGAGTTGTTCGCACAGATTTAGCTCAAATAAATCAACAGGTTGCCGGGGCTGCACCAATCAGAAAGAAATAGATTTGTGTAATTAAGAAAAATTTTATTTCTAGCCAATATTAATTAAATTGTAAATTGTGAGGTTGGCTGTGAGTGCGCGGGCATGCAAAATCTTTGCCGGGAATTCGCTACAGAACCTCAGGGTTTTATTTTGTTATTAATATATTGATCAATTATGATTATTAAATGTTGCGCTGAGTTTCTTTCGCGAAGAATGGCAAAAAATGATTTTGCCTGCCCGCGCACTCACAGCCAACCTCACCACTTATATGTTTTATTATAAATTTTTCATTATAATAAAATGCCTCTCCGTCATGATAATCAACAAGGTTATAAATGATGTAATTATTACATACAACTTGTTACTATTTTGTTACATTAGAAATTTTTTTTGACTTTAATATATTACCATTTCATATAAAGTAGTTGTTCAATAACTGAAGTTATCGAACAACTTTAAAATATAAAAACCACAAAAAATTGGTGAGGCTGACTGCGGCTGCGCAGGCAGGCAAAACCATTTTTGCCGCTCCTCGCAAAAGAAACTCAGCGCAACAAAAAATTATCATAATTGTTTATAAGGTAAAAAAATTATAAGAAATCCTGAGGTTCTGTAGCGAATTCCTTGCAAAGGTTTTGCATGCCTGCGCAGCCGCAGTCAGCCTCACCACTTACGAATATTTTATATTTAATTTTTTTTCGGTCATGCAAACCCCCGCTTCCGATCCCATATAAGAGTAAGTCTTTTTACAAAGACTTATCTTTTTTATGTGAGGTCTCCATGAATGTTAACAGAAAATTTAAAGACAGTGTTTTTACCAAGCTGTTCTCCGACCCGGACTTACTTCGAGAGCTGTATTGCGCTCTTGAAGGTGTCTCTCTTCCTCCTGATACGCCGGTTTCCATCAACACACTCGAAAATGTGTTGTATATGGATTTATACAACGACATATCATTCGAGATTGACGGTAAATTAATTGTACTAATTGAACATCAAAGTACGATTAATCCCAATATGGCTTTAAGGTTACTGCTTTACATTGCGGATATTTACAAAGCAAAGATCGACAGTAAGACTTTATACAAACAAAAACAGATTTTTATACCTTGGCCTGAATTCTTTGTTCTGTACAATGGCAAAGACCCGTTTCCTGATAATAAAATTATCAAATTATCTGAGTTATTCAAAAGACCTCAGGACTTGGGACTGTCCGAAAAAAACCTATCGTTTTTGGAACTGGAAGTAAAAGTTATAAATATTAAAGAAGGCAAAAATGAGCCAATTGTCAGCCGATGCAAAAAACTGAATGAATACAGCAAGTTTATTCAAAAGGCTCATGAATATTGGAGCGAGACAGGAAATCTCGAAAAAGCTGTCGAATCAGCTATAAAATATTGCCGCAAGCATGATATACTAAAAGAGTTCTTGGAAAGACACGCGAAGGAGATATTGAGTATGTTGTATACCGAATGGAATTGGGATGACGCTCTCGCAGTCCGCTACGGTGAAGGACACGAAGACGGTTTTGAGGAAGGAAGAACAAAAGGTCGTGAGGAAGGTCTTACAGCCGGTCGTGAGAATGAGAAAATCTCCATCGCAAAAAACATACTTGCAAAAGGTTCAACTCCGGAGTTTGTTCATGAAATTACCGGGCTTTCTTTGGAACAAATCGAAAAATTATAAAGTTTTTAAGATAAATTGTCCAAGTACAAGTTTGTGCAGTTTGTAGTAAAGACTTATACAGCTCTTAAAATTTATTTTGATGTTAAATTATAAACACCGTCCCAGGAATCTTCGGGCGGAGTTTTTATAAATTTTTCGCAGCGTTCAAGATACATTTTTGACGGTTCATCGTCAGGTTTGATAGATAACACTTCTTTAAAACCTTCGGCTGCCGGTTTCCAATTGCGGTTTTCAAAATTATCAAGCGCTGCGTGGAAAATTTCTACAAGTTTTTTATCTTGTTCGACGGCTGATTCAAGCGTATCTAAAAGTTCGCAGAGACGCACAGGTTCATTTATGCCGACAACGCGGACACGATCGAGTTTGCGGTAAAGAAGAGCGCCGCCTGTTTCGCGCACGGTATCTTCGGATGCGAGTATCCATGTGCCGTATTGTTTGTTTACTCCTTCAAGACGCGCCGAAAGATTTACAGCGTTTCCCATAATCGTGTAGTTCATCTTGTTTGCGGTTCCCATGTTACCTGCAACCATATATCCCGTGTTTATGCCGATGCGCGTCAGGAGAGGAATCGGCGATAAATTGTTTGCCATGATTTCTTTGTTAAGTTCGATTTCCAGTTTTTTCATATTGATCGCGGAAACGCAGGCGCGTAGCGCATGATCCGGAAGATCGGTCGGCGCGCCGAAAAACGCGATGATAGCGTCGCCTTCGAATTTGTCGATAGTTCCTTTTTCCGCGAGAATAATATCGCTCATCGCGCTTAAATATTTATTCAATAAACTGACAAGCTTTGTCGGATCACCTAACGCTTCTGAAATAGTAGAAAAACTTTTAACATCGGTAAAAATCGCCGTCATAAATCGTTTTGATCCTCCAAGCTGAAGGCGCGAAGGATCCGCGATTATTTCTTTTACCACATCGCCGCTAACATAAGTCGAAAACGCCGTGCGGATAAAATGTTTTTCTTTTTCGGAATTCGCGTAAGAAATTATTTCGCGGATGATAACGGCGATAATCACGGCTAAAATAATTCCTGCCGGTCCCCAAAAAAATCCCGTGTATCTGAAAATTAAGATTGTTAAAACAAAGAAAAGAAGAGCCGCCGCGAAACCTGTCGAAGCGCGGATAACCGGAGAAAGATTCGAAGTAAATATGAAAAAGAGCGGAATAAAAACAAGCATTAGCAGAACTCTCATCCAAATATCCGCTTCTGTAATGAAAGACTCGGAAAGAATCGTATCCAGCACAACGCCGTGGGTTCCTACGTTAATGTATTTTCCATGGAACGGATTAGCGCCGTAGTCAGTTGTGCCTGTATCCACACGCCCGATAATTATAAATTTGTCATGCAAAGTCTCTCTGATAATTTCCGATAATTCATTGTAATGCGACAAATATCCGCGCAGCGCGTTAAGCAATTGACAGATATAATCAGCTTCATCTTCGATAGCGTCAGCCATTTCGGGGTTTGTTTCGCATAACAATCTGCTGACTGTCAGTATTTTCGCTTCGGGATCGCCGATTAATATTTCACTTAACAATCCGTGCGCGTAATTGCGGTATGTGATAAAATCCCTGAAGATGTCATCTGAAGAATTTTCCATCGCGTAAGAGCGCGAATCACTCGAAGCGTCAAAAAGTTGTATCATGTCGTTTAGAATTATCGGAATTGAACTTAGCGATGAGTCAAACTGGGCAAAAAGGTAAATATCGGCTCCCGTTAATGCTCGGCTGTATTTTTCGATTTCTATTTCGTAATTTTCCAGTATATTAAATTCCGCGAATGAAAGATGTTCGTAAGTGCCGGTATAATCCGTCTTAGGCCAGTCAAGAAGCATTCTGCCTCCCGAATCGAGGGGGATAACAATATCTTTTACATTTCCCGCGCCGAGATTCGCCTGCTTGATTGTCAGCTTGCGTTTTTCGAGATTGATTTCCGGTCTGCCTAAAAAATTTATTAAGGGCGCGAATGAAAGCTGCAAATACCAGTGATCAAAAACATTCTGCGTAAGAAACACGCGCCTTCTTACTCCGTCATCGTCAATTACAACATTAGTATAACCGGCTCCGGCGGACACGTTCGAAAAAATCGGAAGAGCCGGAAGAATATCGGAGGCTCCTTCCCCGCGCGATGCGTTAGGTGACGAATTTACAGGATACGAAAACCGCTCTTCGGCGATGGAACGGCGCTGCGCCTGCTCGCCTTCCAGCGGATAAGCCCAAAGATTGATGGTAGTCCATGCGCTTCCGTTAAGCGCAATTGCCTGCGCGAGATATAAATCGTTATCGCGCGCTACATTCTGCGCTCTTCTGTATAAATCATTTTGTTCTTCGGAGATAATACCAGAAAGGCGGCTGCCGTAAAGCGGAAGATCGTCGCGGGATATGCGGCCCGCTTCGTAAGCCGAAAAAAATTCGCGCACCGATGCGTCAATTTCGGCAAAACTGCGCGTAAAATCATTGCCGAGTCCCTGTTCAAGATAAAGATTATCAACTCCCTGAGGACCGCGATCGATATATTCAATATCAAAAATAACGGCTCTTGCTCCGTATTCCTTCAATCGTAAAAGCCCGTCAGCTATAATCGAACGGGGCCAGGGGAAAAAACCGTAATACGCGATAGATTGATCATCAACATCGAGAAAAACAACATTGTCGATCCGATCGCGGTTTGCCCTGAAACCTAAATATAAATCGTATAAACTTTCTTCCAGCCTGTTTAACGCTCCTGTCAGATAAAGAACAGAAAATAAAACCGCCGCAGCCAAACCAATTATGATGTTTTTAAAATTTTTCATAATTTATTTTAACTGAGAAATATAAAATATTCAATTCGAGAAAAACCGGACACTGCTTAAACAATGTCCGGTTACAATGTGGTAATTTTACGCCGCGTTATTTTACGCCGCGTTAATCTGAATAACGCGTTTCTGCGCTTCGGCGCGTTTTTTTATTTCCAGCGTGAGGATTCCGTTTTTAAATCCCGCGCTTACGCCTTCGGGGTCTGCTGTTTCCGGCAGTTTAAATGTGCGGGTGAAAGAATCGATTTTTCTTTCGCGAAGAAGGAATGTGCCTTGTTTTGTTTCGGTCTTTTTTTCTTCTTCCTGTTTCGTTGCGATTGTCAGGCTGGAACCGTCAATGTGAACATCGATGTTCTTCTCGTCATAACCCGGCAGTTCCATGTCCAGAACGTAGCCATTTTCGGTTTCCTGAATATCTACCGCCGGCATCTGTTTAAAGAGTCCGGCTGCCGGCGCTAAAATTGAATCTCCGAAGAAAGACTCAAAGTAGCGGTCAAAATCGCACAATGCGTTTTGAAGGTTTGCTGGGCGGTATACGCTCAATGTTTTCATAATTTTCTCCTGTCCAACGGGATTCGGAATAATTATTCCCTGCGAATATTTCGGTTCAACGAACCATCCCCCTTTCGGCGGGTTTTTCGCTTGTCCTCATCGACACTTAATTATTAGCAAATATCGTGCCATGTTTTAATTAATTTTGATTTATTTAAAAATTTATACTTGAAAATTGATTCTGGGGGCCTGTCAGAGACCAAAAGCACCATACTTTGTATGGCACTTTTGTCATCTGACACCCCTCAAGTATATCTCGGGTATAAATTTTTAAATACTTTGTAAAAAAATTAAATATAAATATGATTATTGATAATAATGACACATAGGGAAAAAAAATTAACAGATTTTCTGTGGCAATTTGATACAGTGGCTTAGAAATGGGGGAATTTTGGGTCATATTGATACAAATGAAGCTTTTTCTAAAATTAACCGAGTTTTGGAAAAAGCTTAAATGTGCGATAATTAAATTGATATGGGTGATTTTATTCCGAAGTATGCGGTTAAAAAGGCATTGCAATACAAAAAAGAATTTTTGCAAAAAAATTTTATGGCGGCTTCGGATTTAAAATACAGGTTTTTTTATAACAAAAAAGATGACGCTTGTTTGGAATTTACTGTTACGCCAAAGACCGGATATGTATTTAAGGAGTTGACCTGGATTGGGTGTACATGGGGTGTAACAAAAGGAATTATCGGCAACGGCGAAATAAAATATACGTTAACAAAAAAATTATCAGATAAAGCTCAGCGCGGCATGGATGAACGCAGAAAGGATATTGTGTTTAAAGAAATTGAAAAAGTTGTTTTGAAAATCGCCAAGGAATATCAATATGATTTTAAATCCGCTTACGGCATTTCCGTAAAATACCGCAGACCGAATATTAAGAAAGCGATATGCGGAGGATACTCCGACACGGTCGCAGAAAAATTAAAAAATAATTCTTTAGTATCAAGAGTAGAACGCTGGTCATCGGCGCGCGGAAATCACGCGTGGAATGTTATCATTTTAAAAAATAAACAACGCAAAATTTATTGTGACGCGACATGGTATCAGGGAAACAATATCGACAGCGAAGGTTATGTCATGGATATTCCCGCGCAAAATCCAGTAAACCTGACTTACGATCTTAACGAATTTAACAGTTTAGGCGGAGCCTTAAATTCCGCTACAAAAAAGCTGCTGCAGGTTCATTTCGCGTGGGCAGACGCGAAGATGGAAGTGTAAAAACTGTTATGGAACGTTATGCGTTACTAAAACCGCCTGCGAGTATCCGGATAAAATTTTATCTGATGTTAATAAAGTTAAATTTTCCGCCATTGCCTGCGCGATCAGGATGCGATCGAACGGGTCTTTGTGATGCGGAGGCAAGTGAGAAACCAGTAATGCGTGATGGCTTGTAATTGTTAATTCATTATATTCATTGTTCACAAGTCCGCAGTAAAAATCATTTGGATTAATAATAAAATCCGGGCGGTTCAATCCTCTTTTTATAACAACTTCTAAAATGCTTGCCGAACTGAAAAATAATTTGTTGTTAATATCTGCAAAATAATGAACGGCATCTTTTGGCAGCGTATCATTAGCCGCCCATAAAAGCAGTTGAGTATCGATTAAAAGCCTCATTTATGCCTTGCCTTCAAAAGAATCGATAATATCAATCTGTTCCATTTGATTAAAATCATCCGGTATAGTTATCTGACCTTTCAAAAAACCAATGCGTTTAACATTTTCCTGCATGGATACCGGTATAACTTTAACCATCGGTTTTCCTGCCTTTGCGATTACAAAACTGTCTCCCTTAGACGCCTTCTCTACCAATGCTGAAAGATTCGTTTTAGCCGTATGAATATTATACTGCATCATATAACCTCTATTATAAACTTAGTCCACAAACTTAGTTTAATCAATAGTATAAATGTATTTTATCTTTTTTTTATTTATTATTGTGAATTATGAAATTTTAAAGTATTCTACACTAATCACTAATAAAAAGTGTTGAGGCGGTTGCTCATTAAATACTTGAGGGGTGTCAGTGGCAGCTTGTCGTGCATGCGAAGCGTGTACGGCAAGCTGGCAGCCGACAGGCCCCCGGAATAAATTAATAAGCGTACACTTCAACAGGAGGAATAACATGCAATACGGTTTTTTTGACGATAACGCGCGGGAATATGTAATTACCCGCCCGGATACGCCTTATCCATGGATCAATTATCTTGGCTGCGATGATTTTTTCGGGCTTTTTTCTAATACTTCAGGCGGTTATTGTTTCTACCGCGACGCGCGGATGCTGCGCCTTACCCGTTACCGTTACAACAACGTGCCTGCTGATTTCGGCGGCCGATATTTTTATCTTAGGGATAATGACGCGGGCAATGCCGATGTTTGGACTCCTTCGTGGATGCCGATGAAATCCAAACTGGACAGGTACGAATGCCGCCACGGGATGGGTTATTCAAAGATTTCATCTTCACGTAACGGACTTGGTTTTGCACAAACATCTTTTGTTCCGTTAGGTGACACATGCGAGATACATAAAATAGTTCTTACCAACGAATCAAAGAAAGAAAAAAATATCGATATGTTTTCTTTTGTCGAATTTTGTTTATGGAACGCCAATGATGATATGACAAACTTTCAGCGTAACTTCAGCATAGGAGAAGTCGAGATAGAAAATCTTCCCGCAGGCAGTTCGCGCATTTATCATAAAACAGAATACCGCGAGAGGAGAAATCATTACGCTGTGTGGGCTGTCAACACCGCTGTTAACGGATTTGATACTGACAGGCAGACCTTCCTTGGTTTATACAACGGGTTCGACGCTCCGCAGGCTGTATTCAAGGGAGAAGCAGGCAATTCTGTCGCTTCAGGCTGGGCGCCAATAGGTTCTCATCATATTAAAGTAAAATTAGCGCCTAACGAATCAAAATCATTTGTGTTCGTGCTTGGCTACTGCGAAAATCCCGAAGATCAAAAATGGGAGAAGCAGGGTGTCATAAACAAAGCGCCTGCGAATAAACTGCTGCAGAAATACGGTACATCCGACGCCGCCGATAACGCGTTAGCTGAATTAAACGCATACTGGAAAAATCTGCTGGGTAAATTTACAGTTGAAGCGGAAGATAAAAAAATGGCGCGTATGGCAGGCGTCTGGAACCAGTATCAGTGTATGGTTACGTTTAACATGTCGCGCAGCGCGTCATATTTTGAATCCGGCATCGGGCGCGGAATGGGTTTCCGCGATTCTAATCAGGACTTGCTTGGATTTGTTCATCTTGTTCCCGAGCGCGCGCGTTCGCGCATTCTGGATATTGCCGCGACTCAGTTTCCAGACGGCAGCGCGTATCATCAGTATCAGCCGCTTACAAAAAGAGGCAACAACGAAATCGGCTCGGGCTTTAACGACGATCCTTTGTGGCTGATCTGCGGCGTTGCAGCGTACATCAAAGAAACAGGTGACTACAGCATCCTCGACGAAAAAATTCCGTTTGATAATAACGAAAAACTCGCCGACTCGCTCTTTATTCATTTAAAACGCTCTTTCGATTTCTCTGTAAAAAATAAAGGTCCGCACGGTCTTCCTTTAATCGGACGCGCTGACTGGAATGATTGTTTAAATTTAAACTGCTTTTCTTCGACTCCCGGTGAATCGTTTCAGACAACTGCGAATTTTGAAAGCGGTGTAGCGGAATCTGTTTTAATCGCGGCGATCTTCGCGTTTGTCGGTCCCGATTATGTCGAGATTTGTAAACGCTCGAACCGCGCAGACGAAGCTGTTTACGCCGAAAAAGAAATTACGAAAATGATCGAAGCGGTTAATCAGCATGGCTGGGACGGCGATTGGTTTGTCCGCGCTTATGACGCGTACGGAAAAAAAATCGGCAGCAAAGAATGTGATGACGGTAAAATTTTTATCGAGTCAAACGGATTTGCTGTCATGGCGGGAATCGGCGTTGATGACGGGCGTGCGGTAAAAGCTCTCGATTCTGTTAAAGAACATTTGGATTCAAAATACGGAATTGTTCTGCTTCAGCCTGCATATAAAGATTATCATCTTGAGTTAGGTGAAGTTTCTTCGTATCCTCCCGGTTACAAGGAAAACGCGGGGATTTTCTGCCACAACAATCCCTGGGTGACAATCGCCGAAACAATGCTTGGAAGGGGAACGCGCGCTTTTGAAACTTACGCGAAAATCTGCCCCGCTTACCGCGAGGATGACAGCGATCTTCGCAGGATGGAGCCGTATGTGTACGCGCAGATGGTCGCGGGCAAAGACGCGCCGCGCCACGGAGAAGCGAAAAATTCATGGCTAACGGGAACGGCGGCATGGACCTTTGTCAGTATTTCGCAGTACATCCTGGGCGTGCGCCCGACATTTGACGGACTTTTAATCGATCCGTGCATCCCCAAAGAAATGAAGAGCTTTACTGTTACGCGCCATTTCCGGGGCGCGGATTATCACATAACGGTCGACAACAGCGCCGGAGCGGAGAAAGGCGTAAAATCTGTCACAGTTGACGGCAAACCGCACAACGGAGTGATACCTGCTTTCGGCGACGGCAAGACTCATAATATTATTGTTACAATGGGCAGATAAGGAGGATTTTATGCATTACAAGAATTTTTTAACGGTTACTTACGCGCCTGCGGGTTATCTGAAAGAAAAAACTCTCGAGCAGCTGAAGGCTGATATCGACAAGACAGCGAAGTATATCAAGCTGGATAAAATCTACCTAGAGACATACCGCTCCGAAGTTTTAATCGAACGCGAACAGATGGAAAAAATCAAAGCCTTGTTTATCGAAAACGGCTATCAGGTTTCAGGGGGAATTACAACGACCGTTACGCGAACATTGATGGGCAGCATGTGCTTCACAGACCCGGAGAATTTAAAAAGGTTAGGTGAAATTTCCGCTTACACAGCGGAACTTTTTGACGAAGTGATACTCGATGATTTTTATTTTACAAACTGCCGCTGCGAATCATGCATCAAGGCGAAAGGCAGTAAATCGTGGGCTGATTTCAGGCTCGCGCTTATGAAAGATGTCTCTGAAAATGTGATTGTAAAAAACGCGAAAAAAGCGAATCCAAAGGTCAGCGTTGTAATTAAATATCCGAACTGGTACGACAGTTTTCAGGCTAACGGCTATAATTTAGAAGCGCAGCCGCAAATTTTTGACGCCGTTTATACAGGAACAGAAACGCGCGATCCTCATTATACCCATCAGAATCTGCCGCGTTATTTAAGTTTCTTTCTGCCGCGTCTTTTGGAACATATCAAACCGGGAAAAAACGGCGGCGGCTGGTACGATCTTTTTGAATGCAGCATCGAAGATTATCTGCAGCAGGCTTATTTAACATTATTTTCCAAATGCCGCGAGCAGATGATGTTCTGTCTTCCGCTTTTGTTTAACGCGGCTTCTTATTCCGCGGCAGCCGGAGCGTTTTACGACGAAGCCGATCAATTTATGGATAAACTCGGAGAACCCGTCGGTGTCGCTTGCTATAAACCATATCATTCATCGGGAGAGCGGCTTGTTCACGAGCATATCGGCATGTGCGGCGTTCCCCTCGATCCGTATCCAAATTATCCGAAAGACGCGAAGACAATTTTTTTAACAGCTGACGCGGCGTGGGATTCGGAAATTATCAGCAAGATAAAACAAAGTCTTTTAGGCGGCGGAAAAGTTATTATCACAAGCGGCTTGTATAAAAAACTTGCAGGCAAGGGAATAGAAGAAATTCTTCCAATCGAAATTTCAGACAGAAAAATTACAACAGATAATTTTACAAACAGTCCTTTTGGGCGCAACAACAGCGGTCTTGTAAAATCTTTCGGCACAGTGACAATTCCTCATGTCGTTTACAACGAAAATGATCTGTGGGTAATCTCAACAGCTCTTACTCCTTACGCGAGCCACCCGATCCTTCTAAGCGGCACATACGGCAAGGGAAGTTTAAGCGTGCTGACAATTCCCGACGACCCGGCGGAACTTTATAAACTTCCCGCGGAAACTCTTGCGGCGATTCGAAGGGAAATGAATTTGCCCGTAACGCTTGAATGCTGCGGTAAAATAGGGCTTTTCCTTTATGACAACAATACATTCATTTTGCAGTCATTTACCGACAGAACGGAATTTGTACGCATTTGCATCAATAAACCAAACGCGAAACTTGTTCCGATAATTCAAACACAATGGATGCGTCAGTTACAAAAGGTAAGAATCAGCGAAACAGAAAGCGTTTTTGAAGTTCCTGTAATGCCCGGAAGATTCTCGGTGTTTAAGATTGAAGAATAGCGCATAACATGAAAATGAATTAAATTTAATGATAATAAATAAAAAAACTTTCATTTTATTTTCATTTATATTTTTTCTTCTAATTTCTTTAATCGCGGTTACTGCGTATACAATTTCAGCGCGTCAGGTTAACAGTTCGTTTATCGATCATCAGCTTTCTATCGCTTCGGAAACAATACGGCTGCGGCTTGATTCCATTGTAAACAGCGAACTTACTCTGGTGCGCAAATTGGCGAATACTCCCGTTATACGTGAATATTTTATGAATCCTTTTGATCCTAATTTGGAATCTTTGGCGCGTAATGAATTTAATGAGTATCAGGAACACTTTAACTTAAAAGCGGTTTTTTGGGTTAATGACATCGATAAAATTTTTTATTCTACGGGCAATGAGCCTTATGTTGTTGATCCCGATGATCCTGTTTCTTACTGGTATAATTTAACTCTTTACAGAACCGAAATGTATAATTTTAATATCAATTACAACCCGAATATGCAGCAGATTAATCTTTGGATTAACGTTCCGGTTTTTAACGAAATTAACGGAAGCAGGTATTCTTTGGGAATGCTTGGCACGGGAATTAATTTAAGCGAGTTTTCAGATTTTATCGTAAACGCCTACAAGGATTTCGACGAAAATATTACGCCGTATACCTTTAATAAATTTGACGAAATTACTTCGGCGGCAAATTACGAAATTGTTTACAACAAAGTGCGGCTTGACGAACACCTGGGCGATACGGGAAAAGAAATTTTAAAAATTGCGCATAACTTGGAAGCGCGCGAAAACTGCCGCTTTATTTTTGACGATAAAATATTTCTGGTCAGCACAATACCCGAGATGGAATGGTTCCTTGCGGTGAGTTATCCGCTGCCTGGGCTTCTCGCGATTGATCGATCCATGAACACCGTGTTTTTCAGCATGCTTTTATTAATCTTTTTTATATTGATAGTTATTAATATCTACATTGCGCGATCGGAAAACGCCATTGAAAAACAAAACGTGCAGCTGATTATCGCTTCCCGCGCGAAGAGCGATTTTCTTGCCGCTATGAGCCATGAGCTTCGAACGCCGCTGAACACGATTATCGGTTTTTCGGAAATCGAGCTGAATAAAATTTTGCATAACGTAACAAGGGATAATATTGCAAGAATACATCAATCGGGTCTTCATCTTTTAAAAATCATCAATGACATATTGGATTTATCAAAACTTGATTCGGGGAAATTCGAAATAACACCCGATGAGTATGATACGGCTTCGATGATCAGCGGCACTGTGGATATGAACATAGTTAGAATTGACTCTAAAAATATAAATTTTTCGCTGGAAATCGGCGATGATTTTCCGGCAAAGCTTACAGGCGATGAACTTCGAATCAAACAAATACTGAACAATCTTCTTTCTAACGCGGTAAAATACACAAGAGAGGGGTCGGTGCAGTTATCAATCAGCAGCAGAGCGTTAAACGAAAAAAATGTTAAGGTTATTTTTTCTGTTAAAGATACGGGCATCGGGATAAAACCCGAAGATATTATTAAATTGTTTGATGATTATACGCAGCTTGATACGCGGACAAACAGGGAAGTTGAAGGCACAGGTCTGGGACTCTCAATCTCTAAAAAAATAGCGCGTATGATGAACGGCGACATTACCGTAGAAAGCGAATACGGCAAAGGATCATGTTTTACGGCTTTTATTGTTCAGGAGCGAAACAGCGATTTAATCATGGGCAGCGATAAAGCATCCGCGCTGCGCGGCTGTCTGCATGTTCCGATGGCAGGCTATACGCCGGAAATAAAAAACGAAAATGTATATATACAATATATAATTCTTGCGGTGGATGATCATTTAAATAATTTATTGTTAATAAGGGAACAATTAAAACCTTTTTGTATACATGTTGATACCGCTTCTTCGGGACAGGAAGCGATGGAAAAAATTTACAATATGGACAAAAAAAACGCCTTCTACGACATGATTTTAATGGATCATATGATGCCGGGAATGGACGGAATAGAAACATTAAATGTTATCCGGAAAAACGAACGTTACGCGAAAATACCCGTAATTGTTTTAACGGCGAACGCCCTGCGCGGCATGAGGGAATATTATCTTGAACAGGGCTTTACAGATTTTATCGCCAAACCTGTTAATCAGCAGGTTTTGAATGATGTAATAAAAAAACATCTGCCGAAAAACAAGGAAGAAAGACCGGAAGATGAAAAATCAAATCCTGTTTTTTTTAACGAAATTACAAGACAGCGAATTGATAAATTGAATCATATGTGCGCCGCTCTCGATATAGGAAAAGAAATTGACAATGAATATTTCGCGCGGTTAATTGAATTGCTGGAATACCTTGATTCCGCTTTGTCTTTGGAAACAAAAACAGAAAAACAGCGGGAACAAATCGCGGTTATCATTAATGCCGCTCAAAACAAAGAAACCGAAACCATACGCGGAACGCTTGGAGCATTCTGCGGTGAACTCGGCAAAAAAGCGGAGAGTTATGCGCAATCGCAGCCTGCCGCAGCCGAAATCGCGGCGCGTCTTCAAAGAGCGATTCTTGACGGCGATAATTTAAAGTGCGGAAAAATTTTAAAGGAACTCGGAAACTCGGCGCTTTCTCCTTCGGAACGTGAAATGTATTTCAATATATATGACGCGCTTATGGATGATAACAGCAAAACTGCATTGGAAAGGATAGAAGAATGGTTAAAATAATTATTGTAGAAGATCAAATTTTAATGCGCGACTTGCTGGAAGAACATATCAGCAAGCAGGAAGACATGGAAGTAGCGGGCGTTACGGATGACGCTTCGAAAGCGCCTTTGCTTTGCGGCGAATTAAAACCCGATTTAATTTTGATTGACATTGTAATAAAATCGGGATGCAGCGGACTGCAGATCGCAAAAAAAATAAGGGAAGAAATGCCCGAAATAAAAGTTGTTGTAATGACAAGCTACCCGGAAATTACTTTTATAGAAGAAGCGATGAAAATCAAGGCGCACAGTTATATACATAAAAGTTCGGGAATAGATCATCTGTTATACGTCATCCGAAGCACCATGAAAGGAGCGGGCATTTACCCGAGCCCTGCGGATATATCGCCTTTCTCTCAGGTATTTACCGAAAAAGAGCTGGCGGTAATAAATTACGTATGTCAGGGAATGGCGCGTAACGAGATCGCTCAAAACTTGTGCGTATCCGAATCGATGATAAAACAATATATAACATCGATACTGGATAAATCAGGTTTTGACAGCATTTCTAAATTCGCCATATACGCGGTAAGTCAGGGTTTAATCGTGCCAAAAGTTCCTATCGAAAAATCGTTTTAAGAATGATATAATTAGTGTCTGTCCGAAAAGCCGGTTACTTTGAGGAAATTAATGTTTTTTAAATCAGGGGGTTTTTATGTTAAATGTAGGTTTAATCAGCACATGGCATGTGCATACGGGTGATTATGTGCGTCAGTTAAATGAAAGCGGAAAAGTAAAAATAGTTTCTCTTTGGGATGAGAACCCGGCAAAAGGAAAAAAAGCCGCCGCGGAATGGAATATTGATTTTGACGAGGATTACGATAAATTTATTTCCCGCAAAGATTTTAGCGCGGTAATCTGCGACGCCCCCACAACTATGCATCCGAAATTATTATCAAAGGCGGCTGCTGCGGGTAAAGATATTTTTACCGAAAAAGTTCTGGCGGTTACCGCCGCAGAAGCGCAGGTTCTTGCCGATGATATTCGCAAGGCAGGAGTTATTTTTACCATCAGTCTTCCGATGCGCGGCGATCCGAAAGTGTTATACGCAAAGCAGCTTGTTGACACGAAAGCTCTCGGCAGAATAACAGGCGCAAGATTCCGGCGCAGCCACAGCGGAGTAAGCGATAATTGGCTTCCCGATTATTGGTTTGACACATCCATGACAGGAGGCGGAGCGATGATGGATTTGGGAGCTCATCCTGTTTATGTTCTCAGCTTTTTATTCGGAATTCCAAAACGAATTTCGGGAATGACAACCAATCCGTTCGGCACTTCTTCTGACGAGAATACTATAGCAATCGCGGAATTTAATGACGGCGTACTCGCGACAATGGAAACCGCTTTTATCACCTACGGGGTGCCGGATATTCTGGAGATTTACGGCGCCGATGGTTCGGTATTTATTCAGGGAGATGATATAAAAGTTTCTACAAAATCACTAGACGGTCTGTCTTTTAATAACGCAAAACCCGGAAGACTGCCTGCGGCGAAACCGTCGCCTATTCTTCAATTTGTGGATGCCTGCATTAATCGAACAGGCACGCCTGAAACCCTTGGGTTGGATGACGCCGTGTTATTAACCCGGATAACCGAAGCTGTTTATCAATCAGATAAAAAAGGTCAATCTATTTTATTTTAAATAGTTTTTTATCAAAGCATTATAAAAACTCTATTGTCCAAAAGTCCAGTTTGAACTGACCAAAAGTCCAGTAAAATTTGGACTTGTTTCTGTGTTTTTTTCAATTTATTTAAATATATTTATTTATGTATCATAAAAAAGGAGGTTTTTTATGAAAAACAAATTAAAAATATTGGGGATTATTGCTTTTACGGTAATAATCGGGTTTTCAATCGCAGCTTGTGACGTGCCGGATGATGATAAGACTGATACTGCAATTAAATTGACAGTCGTAAACAACACCGGTTTTCAAGGTCATCACTTGTATGCGGATCCTTCGACAGAACCCGAATTTTCGTCAAGTAAATTGGGAGCCACCGAGTTCCTCAACAACGGCGGATCAAAAGTTATAACGATTCAATCAGCCGGTAATTACGATATCAGGATCGTCACCGGAAACACCAATGTGTATACAAAGTATAACGTAAATGTAGCTTCGAGTATAACTGTAACTTTCACGGAAGCCGATTTTGAATCCGGAATGCTTCCGGCGCTGATAGATAAATGGTATCCCGTAACGAGCAGTGTCCCTGACGGCTTTCCTGAGTATTCTTTGCTGCTTGAGCAGGACGGAACAGGCGAATTAGATTCTTTTCTGGATATTACATGGAGAGTAACAGGTAATAAACTAACATTAAAATGGTCAGACGGCGCGGGTGAAGTGATTGTTGATGAATACACATTCAACATAGCAAACTTAAAATTAACTCTTTCAAAGAACGGAAAAAGCGCGGTTTATTATAAATTTGATACCGAATGGCCTTCCAACGAAGCATGGACATCATTCGGTCTTCCGGGATTCCAGCTGCCTGCCGGTGCAACTATTTTTTCTGTGGATTGGAGTGTTATATTTTCCAGTGTACTAAGAGACAATCTTAGAATTGAGCTTTCTGCAAATTATGCCGCGTTTGAGAATCTCGCAGCTCAAATAGAAGCTTTAGGTTTGGATGAATATAGTATAGACGATAATGATTCGTCTTATGATTATGTTTTATGCGCTGAAGATTATAATACCTTTTCTAAATTGATTATTTATTACGGTTCAGGCTCTATGCTAATTGATGTAAGAAAACCGGCAGCCATAATAAACAGCAATTGGACAAAAGGCAGCGGCGCGAATTTGAGAGGAATCACAATTGGAGCCAGCGAAATAAGTTTTTTTGACGGCTCTGAATTGGCATATGAGATTTATATTGATTATTTGGACGAATACGGAAATGCAGCTTTATATTATTATATAAATAGTGATGAAGATTATTACTTGGATTTTGCCGTGGCATTTGACGGCGATACGCTTACTATAAGTTCTTTAGAAGATCAAGACAGTCATGAGTTTTCCAGATTTAACGGAATATATACAAAAGTAATTAATTAAAGCCTCCCGGCATTTCTAAAATCGGGGCTGTCCGAGAAGTTGTTACTTCCCGTTCAGCCCTTTTTTTTTTATAATTTATGATAAAAATGAAAAGGAAGAATTTTATAAAAATGAAATTTGTTTTTATCACGTTATTTGTAATTTGCTCTTTATTGTCCGCGTCGTGTAATCGAAATAAAAACGAAAATACGTATTATCCCGAATCAATGTTTCCGGCAATTCAAGCCATACAAGATCTGTCCGCCTCGGATGACAATACGAATTACCAGAATATTTTAAACGGAGATTTATCCGAATGGGCGGGAACATGGATAAATAATTCGGGCGAAACAAGAGAGTTAAGATCAGACGGATATTTCGGCGATAATGTTAACGGAATTTTTTATTTACGGGAAAACGGAGCGTACTCATGGAGTATAGGCGGTGAATACACCGGTGTGGGCGTAGCGCTGTATCCGGCGGGAATCGAAATTTTAGGTTACAGCAAAGTAAAAAACGATCCGGACCTCGTTTACGGAAATCTTCCAACCGATAAAACAAAAGTGCGTATATGCCTGGAAACCGGTGATTCACTCTTTATAGAAAATATTTTTTATAAGGAAGAAGATATAAATTCCATTCAGTATTCCGCGGAATTCAACAATCAAATGATTTTTATAAATATTTTTTACATCGCAATCGACAGCGAAACCAGAAGATTGGAAAGAGCGGTTTTTAATTATAATGATATGACGCACACGCTCAATCTTGACGGAATGACGTTATGGTATGAAGCCTTAAATATTTCAGCTGACGATTACAATTTTGACGGATATACGGATATTAACATTATCGACGCTTTCGGCGCTAATTCGTCAAACAATGTTTTTTTGTATAATCCGCAGATTAACGGTTATTATCTTAATAACGAATTATCTTTTACAGGCAGTATTACCGTTGATAAAAACACTCATTCTTTGATACAAACTTTCCATGATTATGACACCGATAAAACAAAATACAGCGAATATGTATGGGAGAACGGAGGATTGGCGTATATCCGCGATTTAAATTCCGATGACGAGCGTATTGGCGCTGTTACAAGGCATTAACAACAGTTAATGTTTAATTGCCAAAATTATTCCGAAGTTAATTCCGCGTGAGTTTCAGCTAACTGTTTTATTATCGGCAGTTTCTGCGGGCACTTTGTTTCGCAGGTTCCGCACTGCGTACACTTTGAAGCGGCGGCGCTTTTTATCCAGCTCCAGCCGTTGATTACTTCGTTATACGCTTTTTTCGCGTGGTCTTTTAAATCGTAAACGCGGTAGCGGTTCATAATGTCAAAAAGGTACGAAATATCGATTCCCGCAGGGCAGGGTTTACAGTAATTACAGCCGGTGCAGTAAAGCTTCGCAAAGTTTTTATGTTCTTCCATCATCGCGTTGATGCGCTGCACTTCATCGCCGGAAAGATGACCGGTACGTGATGCGACATCACAATTTTCCTTAACCATTTGCAGGTTTTCCATGCCCGAAAGGCATATATCGGCGTTTTCGTTGGCAAACACAAAGCGCAGAGCCATCTCGGCGGTGCTGACGCTTTTATTTTTTAAAAGCCCTTGAATTACTTCGCTTGGAGCGCCGAGCCTTCCGCCGCCGACAGGTCCCATCACCACGGTGCCGAGTCCTTTGGATTTAGCGTAAGCGAGATTTTCTTCGTTGGATCTGTCAAGCAGATTATACTGAACAAGAGTGGATTCGAAAATTCCCGAATCGACTATTTTTTTAAAATTTTCAGGCGCATCATGATACGAAAAAGATAAATGTTTTATAAGTCCCTGATCTTTTGCCTTGCGCGCCGCTTCGATCGGACCGTATTTTTGTTTCTGCCAATCCTCAAAGCCTTTTAAATTGATGCCCCAAAAATGATAAAAGTCGATGTAAGAGGTATCGAGCATTTTTAATGATTTTTCCAGCCTCGCAGTCCAATGATCGCCGTCACTGTCCTCGATTGGATTTTTTGTGGACAGATAAACTTTATCGCGGTAGCCTTTCAGCGCCTTCCCGACAGCGGTTTCGCTTAACGAATCGCAGTATGTGGGAGCGGTATCAATATAGTTTATTCCCATATCAAAAGCCTGCTGCATAAGAGGAATCGCAAGCTCGTCATTGATCGCTTTTTTTCCGTCAACATCAATTATCGGCAGCCTCATAGCCCCGAACCCGAGAGCGGAAGTTTTCACGCCTGTATTTCCAAATTGCTTATAAATCATTTTTTGCTCCAATTTTTTTTAGGGAGTGGGGAGTAGAGAATAGGGAATGGGGATTATTGTTCGAAATCTTTGCTTGTTGCTTCTCGCTTAGAATACGAACAACGCTCCCCACTCCCCATTCCCTAGTCCCTATATTTTACATTTCTAAAATTACTTCGTTCTCTGCTTTAAGCACAGACGCGGGAATATAATTTCCTTCCATTGCTTGTCCGTTTACTGTTAATTTTTTACAACCGCTTTCCGCGCCGCCCGGGTTATTCACTTTTATGTTAAGTTTTTTGCCGCGGAAAGATTTTTCCATGGTGAGGGTTTTCCAGCTTGAAGGAATCGCGGGCGCGAGGCGCAGTCCGTCGATGTCGGGTCTCAATCCTAAAATGCCTTCTACGCTTCCTACCATGACTGTGCTTGCCGTTCCTGTCAGCCAATGAACATGACTGCGTCCTTCGAAGGGGCTCTCCGTGCTTTCTGTGAACTGCGAATAAACATACGGTTCCATCAGGCGGGTTTCGGCAATGCCGTTCTGAGCGGCAGGGCAGCTTTCCAGATAATATTCAACTGCGCGTCCGCCGCGTCCCAGCAATGCTTCTGCAAGAATTATCCAACCCTGCGATTGAAGGAAGATGCCGCCGTTTTCTTTTGTTGATGGATTGAATAAAAGAGCGAGCGCTCCGTCGAATGCGTGCTTGACATACGAGGGTGACATAAGGCGTGCGCCGAATTTTGTGTTTAATTCTTTATGCACTAAATCGAGGATCTCCTTTCCGCGTGATTCATCGGCGAAACCGGAAATTACAGCCCAGCTTTGCGGGTTCAGCCAAATTGCCGCTTCCGGATCGCCGGGTTTACCGACGATTTGATCTTTTTCTGTGATGCCGCGGATAAATCGATCTTTGTTCCAGCATTTTTCTTCGATGATTTTTCCAAAGCGCGATTTTAATTCTTCCATTTGTTTTTCTGTCGCCGAGTCTTTTTTATTTTTGGAAAAACGAATCATAATTTCGAAAGCGTAGTAAAGCTGCATCGCCACGAATACTGAGATGCCGTTCGCGCCTAACCTGAGGCAGTCGTTCCAGTCCGCATGAAGTCCCGCGGGAAGTCCGTGAATGCCAAGATGGTTAAGCGAAAAATCGATCGCTTTTTTAAGATGGTTAAACAGCGTGTCCTCGCCCGAATCGGCGTAAGGGATAATTTCGTCTAACAGCGCGGTGTTGCCCGTTTCGGCGATATATTTCCACACTGTCGGGAAAAGCCAAAGCGCGTCATCGGCGCGGTATGAGGGATGCCCTGTCGAGTTTCGGTATGAAGCGTCTTCGGGTTTGTCTTCGTGACCGGGATTGTGGCTGTACTTTACAAGAGGAAGCGCGCCGCCGTGATTAACCTGCGCCGAAATCATAAATTTAATTTGTTTAAGAGCCATTTCTGGATCAAGATGAATGATACCTTGAATGTCCTGCACAGTGTCGCGGTAGCCGTAGCCGTTGCGCTGTCCGCAGTAAATGAGCGATGCGGCGCGTGACCAGACGAATGTGATAAAGCACTGATACGCGTTCCATGTGTTGATCATGTTGTTAAAGTTGTCATCCGGTGTTGTCACTTTTAAGTTGCCAAGTTTATCGTGCCAATATTTTTTTAATTCGGCGATTTCTTTTTCTGTAATCGAAATATTTTCGTAACGCGAAATAATTTCGTTCGCCGGTTTTTCGCGCTTCTGCCCGAGGAGGAAAACAAACTCGGCGCTTTGACCCGCCGCAAGTTCGAGTTTTGTCTGAAGCGCGCCGCATGGGTTCATGTTGTAGTTGAGAGTTCCGTCAAGTTTTCCGTTTTCGATCGACACGGGATTTCCGTAATCGTGATACATGCCGATAAACTTCGCGCGATCGCCGCAGTAACTCACGACCTTTGCGCCCGCAAGACCGAAGAAACGGTTTTCGACCCTGCTGATATTCTGATCGTTCAAGCAGTTTTCGTTAATCGCCTGCATGATAAATTTTTCTTTAAAATATGTGCGCGTAATAAATTGCGTGTATTGAAGATTTACCTGATCCTGCTCGTAATTGCTGTCCGTTGTAAACTCGGCATAACCGAAACATGAAAGCTTTCTTGCCTTCGATCCTTTGTTGGTTACTTTAACTTTCCAGACTTCGTAGTCCGCGCCGTTGGGAACATAATAGCAGGCTTCGCTGCGGATGTCTTTATACTCAGCTTCGAGAATTGTATAACCTGTGCCGTGGCGGCAAATCGATTTATATTGATCCAGCGGTTTTCCGACAGGCTGCCATGAAGCCGACCAATAATCGCCGCTTTCATCATCTCTTATATAGATATAACGGCCGGGGCGATCCTGTTCGTTAAATCTGTATCGAATTAATCTTCCCGCCGCGCCGCTTTTTACAAAGCTGTAGCCGCCTGCGTTGTTTGAAATAATCGCGCCGTAAGCCGGCGAGCCGAGATAATTCGCCCAGGGAGCCGGCGTATCAGGCTTATCAATTACATATTCTCGTTTTTCAGGATCAAAAAATCCATACTGCATACTATCCTCCATATTGATTTACTTATTAAAAACATTTTATCATATAATCAGTGGATTTGGAACAGGAAGAAGCCCTTTACGAATTTCTCGAAAACGCGACGGAGCCGTTTACACTGGATGATATAACCATTTATGTGCAGGCTTCCGGGCAAAAGCCAAACAAAAAACTTTCCGCGGAAATCGGCGCGTATCTTGATGTCAGAAAAATCGCTTTTAAGCAGGATAATTTTAATTGGGTTTCGCGGCGTACATGTTTTGAACCTGCCGTTTTTGTGATCACTCCTTCGCGGCTTGAATTGCTCAACGGAATTTTAATTCCCGGTCACCGCTGCATTCCCTTCGCCAATCCGCTCGTTCTGCCTCATCGTTTTAAATTTATATGGAAGGGCGAAGCTGTTCCTATGACAACAACGGAAGCGCCGCCTGAGGATTTGTATCCTTACTATATAATTTACGGCGAGGAATTCGCTCCTCAGTATATCGCGCGCGATAATCAAAAAAATGAAGAAGCGTTTAACGCCGACCCTTACGAAGATCCGCCGGAAGTTTCGATTCACACTCTTGATATGCGCGTCATCTACCGCGAAAGTTCGTTTGTTCCCGGCGATCGATTTTTAGTCCGCGCATTGGATTGGAAGAATTGTATTTTTGATATTAAGAAAGCCCCGAAAGATTTTTGGAAAGCGGGCGAACTTGATAAATGGATCGAAGCTGCCGAGAACGGATTTGAAAAAAGTTTTACGGTTCTCGGTCCCGGTTCCAGCACCGAAGAGCAAATCGCTTTCGCTTATTGGTTCGGCGGAAAACCGATGAGGGAATTCCCCGGCTACTCGCTTGAGGAATTTCTTTTTGAAAAAACAAACCGCGTCGACATTGTTTCTTACGGATTGGAAACACGTTTCTGGTTTGCCGGAAAAGACATCCCCGATATTTCCTGCCTTCAAAATTATTCTGTTCCGCCCGACAGAACTTACATAGAAGAAATTTTATACAGCAAAAATATTCCGATTTCGGAATTTGTAATTCTTTCTTACATTAAAGACGCGTTCTACCGCAACGAAAAAGATATTGATAATGTGATCAACCGTTTGATACCGCCTGTCGTTCATCTCGACGAGCCCGAGTGGGATATTATCGCCGATTACATTTCCGACAGCATGGAAGATTTTTACAAAGGCTATTCGCTTTTTTTGGATCAGGGAGCGGGACCGATTCGTCAGCGCGTCGCGGAACTGCACACAGCGGTTATCGAACTTTCTACAAGACTGCAAAAGGGCGAGATTGAAAGCGCATGGCTACCGCGCCACACTTTCATTGTGCTCTCGCAAATTCAGGGACACGCCGCCGCGTTACTCGAAGATTTGGCTTTTGACGAATCGCCGTCGCAGTCCGATATAATCGCGATGGATAATTCGCTTGACAGCATGATTGACACTTACTCCGATATAAAAGAATTGATCAATACTGCGATGGATAATTTTAGAAGAAGCAATTTAACTTTGATACACGGCGGGAAATCTTCTTCCAATCTGCAGATGTGGCGGATGATTCAGCTCAGCATAACAGGTCTTGATGTCTGGCGCCGCGCGATAATTTCCCATGACTGTTCGATGGAAGAGCTTCATAAATTGATACAGATCGGAATGAACTGGAAAGACGGTCTGCGTTTCCGTTTTTACTGCGATACTCCCGAAGGCGGCAAAGAATACCTGCACGATAAAATAAAGTTAGGTGACATCGATTTCCGCGGCAAAAAAGAATTGATTTACGAATACGGCTCAAAGTGGAATGTGCGTATAATAATCATGTCGTCATATCAGCCCGCCAAGAACGAAGTTACGCGCTTTATCGCAGGCGACGGAGCCGCTCCTCCCGAACAAGTCGACGGTCCCCGTCATTTCAGGCGTCTTCTGGATCAAAGCTCCGGCAGTATTCCCGAAATAGGCGTTAATAAAAATCCGGTTAAAGCTGAATTCGGCGCGGATTTACTTGCAGGGGTTTTTGATATTGATAAGATGAATGATGAACTGCAGGGGTTGTTTAAAAATATTTAATCGTAACCGGCGAGGCTGACTGCGGCTGCGCAGGCAGGTAAAATCTTTGCTAAGAATTCGCTACAGAACCTCAGAGTTTTATTTTCATTTTAATTTAAATATCAATCATGATTATTTATTGTCACGCTGAGTTTCTTTTGCGAGGAGCGGCAAAAATGATTTTGCCTGCCTGCGCACCCGCAGTCAGCCTCGCCAATTGTGTGTTTTCAATTTTTTTTAAACGAATACATGCTATTGTCGTGACAGCCGCTGTCGTTACAGATATGGAAATTAGGTATACATATAAACAAAACGGTGTTATGGAAATGACTGTATGAAACGCAAAGCATTTATAAAAATATTGGAATTAAGATGTATTAAAAGAAATTCCCGGTCGAAAATAAAAAACGATCGAATGCCTGCATTAATATCTCTATTTAAAAAGAGAAAATATGCGGTTGAGTACCGCGTTTCGATCTAATGGTTTTTTGACATAAGATTTTGCTCCCATGAGTAAGCATTTTTTAACCTTATCCTCCTGACCTGCAGAAGAAACCATTACCACTTTTGCATTTTTATCGTACTTAAGTATTTCTTCAAGAGCGGTGATACCATCCATTACCGGCATAATTATATCCACTGTTACAAGATCGATAGTTGAGCGCAGTTCTTTATATTTTTGAACTCCCTGTTCTCCGTCTGCGGCCATCGCTATTACATCAAAACCTTCATAAGTCAATATTTGACTCATTTGTTTACCTATAAAAGCGGAATCATCGACTACCAGAACTTTTTTTCCTCTGCCGAAACCGGGAGAAAATTCAGGCGCAATTGTTTTTACTTCTTCCTCTGTTTCAGATTCAGATTCACTCGGCGGCGGCGGTACCGATTTTTTCTTCGGCGGAGGAGCTTTGACAGTTATTTCTTCTACGGTAATATTTTTCATGTTTTCTTTTATCTGCTCTTTCATACTTAAATAACTTTCTCTGTCGAGCATTCCTTTTTTAAACATTTCTTCCAATTCTTGTAAATTTTTTTCCATCTCAGTCATTGTTTTGCTCTCCTTTTTATTTTTATTTTATAAACAATTATAAAATAAAAATTTTTTAAGAAATATATAAATTTGTTGCCAAAACATATAAATTTGTTGCGTTTTAATAAACATCACGAACAAGCAGTCGGCGCAAAGGTGCCAAGAATCATTTTTTTGAAATATCATTTTTTAGAAAAATAATTATTATAAAAATATCCTAACGTTTGATAATAATCAAACACAATCGGTGAGGCTGACTGCGGGTGCGCAGGCAGGCAAAACCATTTTTGCCGCTCCTCGCGAAAGAAACTCAGCGCAACAGTAAATTAGCATAATTGGTTA
>JGI24695J34938_10000788_pt1 | contig 29542 bp, 23 predicted proteins | sample TergutCo191P3_FD_34938 | JGI IMG/M metagenome (IMG submission 34938)
CAGGCATGGGCATAGAAAGAACGGTAACAGTCCTTAACGGCAAATCATCAGTTTATGATACGCAGATTTTTGCTGATATTATCGGCGCGATTGAAAAAGCGACAGGAAAAAAATACCAAAGCGGAGCGGCGGGCGAAACAGATAAATCGATACGAATTATCGCAGACCATGTGCGTTCCTCTACTTTTATACTTGGAGACCCAAAAGCTGTAAGCCCTTCCAATGTTGGAGCGGGCTATGTGCTTCGCCGTCTTATTCGCCGCGCCGTTCGCCACGGGAAAAAATTAAACGCAGAAGGTTTGCAGCTTTCTCCTATCGCGGAAGTAGTAATCAATCAATTTAAAGGCGCGTATCCTGAGCTTGAGGAAAACCGCTCTTTTATCATAACTGAACTTAACAAAGAAGAAGCGAAGTTTATGGAAACCCTTCAAAAAGGAGAACATGAGTTCGAAAAACTTCTTCCCAATCTTTTAAAAGACCCGCGAAAAATTATGTCAGGCCGTCTCGCGTTTAAACTTTACGATACGTATGGTTTTCCTATCGAGCTTACAGAAGAACTCGCGTCAGAAAGCGGGATGACAGTTAACAGGGAAGAATTTGACGAGGCTTTTAAAAAGCATCAGGAGCTTTCCAGATCACAGAGTGGACAAGCGTTTAAGGGTGGACTTGGAGATCAGGGTGAAATGGCTGTTAAATACCACACGGCGACTCATCTTATGCACAGAGCGTTAAAGAATGTGCTTGGAGACCATGTCGCCCAGAAAGGCAGTAATATCACAGCGGAACGCCTGCGCTTCGATTTTACCCATGACGCGCCCATGTCGCAGGATCAAATTAAAACAGTGGAAGATATCGTTAACGAACAGATAAAAAAAGACCTGCCTGTAACAATGGAAACAATGGCGCTTGACGAAGCAAAGGCATCTGGAGCCATTGCCCTCTTCGGCGAAAAATACGAAGCTATGGTAAAAGTCTACACAGTGGGTAATTCAACAACTGACTTTTTCACCAAAGAAGTATGCGGCGGCCCTCACGTAGAGCGCACAGGCTGCCTTGGGACTTTTAAAATCCAGAAAGAACAATCCTCATCGGCTGGAGTACGCCGAATAAGGGCTGTTTTGGAGTAACCCTTACTTGGCACTTTTGTTTAATTTATGATATATTAAATCAAAGTAAGAAAGGAAAATTATGAAACGAATAATATTGGTGTTTTTTGGGCTTTTACTGGCAATACCTGCCTTTTCACAGGCAAATTTGCAACCTGCCGCGACCATTAACATAATAAGAACAGAAGCAATATCTGTCGGTCAGCTCCGTACAGAAGTAGAAAGAATGGAACGATCCGCCAACCGCGCTTTAACTCAGACTGAACGGCTTCAGGTGCTGGATGTAATTTTAAATGAACGCCTTGTCCTTCAGGCGGCAGAGCGCGATAGAATAACTGTTACCGACAACGAGATTAACAGCCACGTCCAGCAGCTTCGTGCCACAATGGCTCAGCAAATCGGTCGTCAGCCGACAGACGCGGAATTTGCCCAGGCTATAATGAGCGAAAGCGGTCTTGAAATGGCGGCTTTCAGGGATCAGCTTAGAAGGCAGATGATTGTGCAAAAATATTTAATGCACAGAAAGGGTGATATAATTAACGCCGTAAGAATGCCAACTGAAGAAGAAATTGCCGCAGAATACACCTTAAGAAGAACGGAACTTTTACGTCCGGAAACAATTCGCTTTTCGATGATTCAGGTTCCTTACGGTCCTGATGCCGCTTCAAGAACAAGAGCCAGAACACTTGCGGATTCTCTGGTACGCGAAATAAACAATGACCCTTCAAAATTTGATGATGTAGCGGCAAGGAGTATCGCTCCCAATTCGGGCTATCAGGCAGGAGACGCAGGTTTTCTCCCGAGAAACGCGGAAGCAAGGCAGCTAGTGGGTCAGAATTTTATGGATGTAGCGTTTGCGCTAAGGCAAGGTCAGGTTTCCCGTTTAATCGAAGGTAATCAAGGTTTCCAGATAATAAAAGTTACCGAAAATTACGCTTCAAGGCAGCTTGAATTAACAGATATACTCCAGCTTGGCACAAGAGTTACCGTAAGGGAATATATCGGACAGTTTTTATTAAATCAAAGGCAGCAGCAGGCGCTTTTACAGGCAAGCAATGAACTTGTAACTGAATTAAGATCTGGCAGAACATTCCAGATTTTTGAAAATAACGTAAGATGGTAATTTCTCTAAATGGCATCCAGGCGAAAGGGACGTATACTGGCTTTTCAGGCCCTTTATTCCTGGGAAGCAGCAAAAGTTCCTGTCGAAGACCTTACAGGTTTCGCCTGGCTTGATGAAGAAAAATTAAAAAAACTTGATGAAGGCTTGGCTGCGTTTTCCAGATTAATAATCGCAGGCTCAATCGAAAATATCGAAGATATCGATAAAACAATAAAAAATCATCTTGATAACTGGGATATAACGCGCCTTAACCGCGTTGACCTCGCTATACTTCGCATGTCTGTTTATTCGCTAATGTTTCAAAATGATATTTCTCCGTCAATAGTAATTGACGAAGCCATCGGCATTTGCATGGAATTCGGCGCGGATGATTCGTTTAAATTTGTAAACGGCGTTCTTGACAGTATCCGAAAATCACTGGAAAAACAATGAAACAGCTTCGCATAACGCTTCTTGCAGGATTAATTCTATTTATATTATCGGGTACGGTTTTAACTATTTTCTTTTTAATGGAAAGAGGCTCTACGGCAGGTCTTCGAAGACAGGACAGCTTTAACAGGATTCTGCGTGAATTTGACGAATCTTTCGAGAATCTATATTTAACAGAAACAGAAATGGATCGTTTAAACGGCGAACTTGACAAGCTGGAACAAAGAGCTATAAGCGTTGAATCTTGGCTTTCGATATTAAAAAGAAGAAGGGCTCTTTCTTTAATTCACTCCCCTTCTTTATGGAATTATAAAAAATCAATAAATACCGCTTTGGAAATTTATCCTTCGTCACAGCCTGTAATCGCTCTTGGAGCTGCCTGTCTTGTAAAGGACTCTCCAATAAACAGGGAAACAGAAGAAAAAATCCGTTCATGGCTTCCTTTTGTTACAGACAACGCCTTTAATTCCCTTGTTCTGGGTCTTCATGTAATAATGGGTGATTTTAACAGTCCCCAAAAAGCCTTAGCGCTGCCTGCGTCCGTTTTTTCAGACGGAAACGAAGATATCAGCATGAATCTCGCGATCTTAAAAACTATGCGCGGCGATTACCAGAATGCCGCAGCGGAGATTCATTCACTTGTATATTCTCCTTTCCCTTCCGTTAACGCGCTTAGGCTTTCTGCTGAGTATCATTATGATTTCGGCGATTTAATGCGAAGCGCGGATCTTTTCTCGCTTATCAATGATGAAAAATCCATGATCCGTCAGGCGGACGCGTTATACCTTGCAGGTTTTACGGACATCGCCTCCACTATCTGGAGTATTCTCGCCGAATTTGACAGCGAAATCAGCCTTTATAATCTTGCTGTTGCTTCATCGGAGGCAAAAGAGGCATTTAACAATCTTGAAAAACTTTCCAATATTAAAACCGTATCAAACGCAGAGGCAAGACAGTTCGGGCTTATACGCTACAGCCGTTTTCTGGATTATGCAAACGCAGTCGGTCTTCTTGGAAGAAATATAAATTTTTCACCTGAGGATTATCCGTATATTGATCTTGAAATCGCAAAGCGCCATTCAAGAGAGGAACCGCTAAGAAGGCAAATAGCGCAAACATGGCTTCTTCTGGAAAGACATGATAGAAATGAAGAGCTGTACAAATGGGCATGCTGGCATTTTTATCATCAGAGAAGCTACGACGAAGTTCAAATCCTGCTTGATCGTTTGTATATTTATCAGTTAACCGCGCCGTGGATTGATGTTTACAGGGCTGTTCAGTATATGAATACGGGAAATCTTGACATGGCAGAAAAAATACTTGCATCTATCCCGCAAGATGAAAAGAAATGGTATGTCCATGCGAATCTTGGCAGAATTTTTGAAACATCCCGTTCATTAAGGCGCGCATTAGATCAATATCTGCTTGCCGCGTCATTAGCATCGCAAACTGCCGCAGGTTCCAGAAATGAAGCAAAAGTACAGATAAGAATCGCAGGATGTTTTTCCGGTTTAAATAACCCCGCCGAAGCCCGCCGCGCTCTTATGCAGGCTATAGACCTTGACCCCGGAAACCTGACAGCTCAGATTGAGCTTGAAAGGATTTTAAATTGATAAAACAGGGAGTATCTTGACGTAAAAAATTGATTTTTGTATTATGTATATCATATTAAATAATATCTTTGGAGGATATAAATGAAAGTAAAACCTTTGGCAGACAGGGTAATTGTAAAACTCGAGAAAAATGAGGCAAAAACAGCCGGAGGAATCATTATTCCAGACACAGCCCAGGAAAAAACACAGACCGGAACTGTAATAGCGGTAGGACCCGGCACAGAAAAAGACCCAATTACTGTAAAAAGCGGCGATAAAGTTATGCACGATAAATATGCCGGAACACAGATAAAAATCGACGGGGAAGATCATCTTATTGTAAGAATGGCTGACATTATCGCAATTGTTGAATAAGCATTGTTTTCCGGTATTAGCTACTCTTTTTCTTGTTCTGATTGTAACCTCATGTTCAAGGCTTGGTTACGGGGTTTTATTGTGGTCAATTGACGATCCGCCGATTGATTCCGGCACTGTTTTGCCGGTTTACATCAAATCCAATATCGAGAAGATTTGGGTTGTGGGCGTTCCTGATAACGCAAGATCGAACCATGATTATAAACTTGAAATTCCTTTAACCCAGCTTGAATTTATAGGCAGCAAAAAAAAAGCGGAAAAGTGGGCATATAATTTCGCAGAACATGCAATGTCTTATGCCGAGAATCTGCAGGACGGTCTTCCAATACGCGACAAGCCTGACAATAACGCAAGGCGCGTGTACCGTCTTCGTCTCGGTGAAATCATAAAAATACTGGATATAGAAAAAGGCACTCCTCCTATTAGCGCAACAGGCGATCCGCTCCCCGGAAGCTGGTACAAAGTAATGACAAGCGATGGCGTAATAGGTTTTTGTTTTTCGTACAGGCTGCGTATTTTTAATCAAAATGAAAGATCGGTACAAGGGTCTCAAGGAAGAGATTCCACTCCGGATCCTGAACTTGATATGGTTTTATCAAGAACATGGTCGGCTGAATCATACATGCAAATGATTACTTCCAGACGCTTTAATATCCACGAGATGGAAAAAAAATACAGATTCGATCCGGGACATGAAACAGGCGTCGCAAGAATAATCCTTCCCGATATTGAAAGACAGTTTGAATACGAAAGAATAAGCGCAGACGGAGAACGCGCCTGGCGTTTTGAAGGAGCAACATCAAACCTGCAGATGGTTCTTCGCACCGCCACTATGCTTGCTGTGCAGTTTACGGACGCTCAGGGAGTGCGCCAGACATTTAACTTTGTTAATCTTCCCTCAGATATTGATGATTTAATTTTACAGGAAAACGCCCGCCGCGAAAATCAATTTTTGGCGATTTATAATCAGGGTCCTGTTTTTTCTAGCAGTAATTTCGGAACCATTACGCTGCTTCGCACAGGCGATTTCACATGGACAGGTTATGATCTTTTAGTCCCTCAGCTAATCCCCGCAGAAACAAACGGTAACGGAAGCGTCGCTATGGATTTATATATATCGCCTTCTTATGAAGATCGCTTTAACGGCGCTCTTACATTCAGGTTCTCCGATATAAGAGCCAACAATACAATATATTTTCTTTACGCGATTGATAATCAGGGACTGCGCCTTGAGGTTGTGCCAGGCTTTGGAATAGAGGGCGTAACTGTCATGAGAAGAGCGTCTTCGCCTGTGGTTCTTTATTTCTTCAGGGATTCTGTGCAATAACAATGTCTTTTGTTCAATTCTCAAAAGTCTGTTTAAGTTTTGGCGACAGGGATATATTAAAAGATGTCTCTCTAAGGCTCGCTTCAGGCTCCCGCTCTTGTCTTACAGGAGCGAACGGTTGTGGAAAAACCACATTAATGAAAATAATCGCCGGGATTTGCAAGCCTGATTCAGGCGACAGAGCAGTTCAAAAAGACACCCGCGTTTCGTATCTTCCGCAATCCGGCATTGTGCATCACGGGAAAACGCTTAAGGATGAAGCGGAAACCGCGTTTGGTTATATTCATAGTTTGATTGACCGAATGCAAAAAACGGGTGAGCTTTTGGAAAATGTTAAAGACACGGATTCATCCGCGAAAAATTTAATCGAAGAGCATCATAATTTACAGGAACAAATTGAAGAAAGCGGTTACTACAGGCGCGAAGGTCAAATAGCGTCCGTTCTTGAAGGACTTGGTTTTTCCAAAAAGGATATCGACAGAAACACGAAGGAATTTTCAGGCGGATGGCAGATGAGAATAGCTCTCGCTAAAGTTCTTTTGGAAAAACCGGATATCCTTCTTCTTGATGAGCCTACAAATTACCTCGACATTGAAGCCAGAAACTGGCTTGAAGAATGGCTAAAAGATTATACAGGCGGCTATTTACTGGTAAGCCACGACAGATATTTTCTTGACGTATCTGTAAATGAAGTGTATGAACTTTTTGGAGGCGCTCTCAGGCGTTTTTCCGGCAATTACAGCGCTTATGAAAAAACACGCGCGGTAGAGCTTGAAAGCCTTGTAAAAAATTACACGCAGCAGCAGGAAGAAATTGCCAAAACAGAAGCGCTTATTAAACGTTTTCGTTATAAAGCAAGCAAAGCCTCTTTCGCGCAGGAATTGATCAAGCGGCTTGAAAAAATGGAACTTATAGAAATCCCGGAGTCGTTTAAAAAAATAAACATTAATTTTCCGCCGCCTCCTCACTGCGGTAATATAGCTTTAACTTTGGAAAATATCGCAAAAAGTTACGGAGAAAGACGTGTTTTATCTTCCCTTAATTTGACATTGGATTCAAAAGAAAGACTTGTTGTAGCAGGTCCTAATGGAGCCGGAAAATCCACACTGCTTAGAATTATTGCGGGAGCAGACAATGATTTTGAAGGCTCTGTAAAATACGGGACAGGCATTCTTACAGGCTACTTTTCGCAGGACGCGGCGGAAGCCATGAGCTCTAACCTTTCTGTTCTTGAATTTATGGAAGAAGATGCTCCCACTCACCTTATTCCAAAGTTACGTGACATGCTTGGCGCTTTTTTATTCAGGGGAGACGATGTTTATAAAAATGTTTCTGTTTTATCGGGCGGAGAAAAAAGCCGCCTCGCTCTTTTAAAAATGTTTCTAAAACCCATGAACCTTCTAATCCTTGACGAGCCTACAAACCACCTTGATTTACATTCAAAAGATATTTTACTTGACGCTCTTAATAAATTTACAGGCACCATAATTTTTGTATCACACGACCGTGTCTTTATGGAAAAACTTTCCACCAAAACACTTGAGCTTACGGCGTCAAACGGCGTATCTCCTTCCCCCGCAAAACTTTTTTATGGAAATTACGCTTATTATCTTGAAAAAATCAGAAATGAAAAATCAGAAATAAAAAATGAAGAGCCTGGCTATAGGTTTGAAGCAAATACAAACAATGAAGAAACATATACAAATGAGCAAAGACGTGTTATAGACAAGCAAAGGCAGGCTGCAAAAAGAAAACTTGAAAGACAGGAAGAAGAAATCCTAAAGGAACTTGAAGAACTTGAAAATAAAAAGACCTCGCTTGAAAATGAGCTTTCGTCTCCAAGTGTGTATTCAAGCGGCGAAAAGGCAAGAGAAATAAAACAAAAAATAGATGAATGCGCTCTTTCGATTGAGACAAAAACAGGCGAGTGGGATATAATTGCAAAAGAAAAATTACAATATTAATTCATTTTATAAATATCATGGAACTGTTTATTAGATAAACTATGCCGTTAACCAATTTAAAAGAAATTTTAGATGTTTCACTTCCTCTTTCGGTAGTATATCCAAGATAATAAACTATATCCTCAATTTCATTATAATTATCATCTAAAAAAACTTTGGATGAAAAATCATTTCCAAATTGAACAATAATATCATTTCTTTTGTTTCCTACCCTAATCCCTGTTAAAGGAATTTCAGGCGAATGAATCGATACAATTCGCTCCCAAACCCCATCTTCCGCATAGTCTATAAAAATAACATCATCATTATTCTCGTTTTCTCCGAATTGCCTTCCTGTTTCTATCAGTTCCAAATTATAATTATTCAAAATATTTATTTTATTGTTAATTAAATTAACCGAAAGCGGTTTAAATGTAATAATTTCCTTTAATTCCAATACTCCGATAAATACACGCGCTCTTGGACCCTGTGCGTTTACTCTTAACTCTTTTTTTGAATCTGTTTCTCTGTACCCATCTATCATGATAGTCAATGTGCGATAACTGTGATAGCTGTTGTCAAATTCCGTTTTTTCTTCATTCGAAATTATAAAAGGAAGAAGAGCTGTATAAAGCGCGTTAATCCATTCGTTATTGGCTCTTGAAATACAATACCATAAATCCAGAACGCCGTTTTCAATTCTGCGGCTTCCCTGCGTATCCAAAACCCGGAAATATTCGCCAAAATATACTCTTCTTGTAATATTTCCCGTAATCGAGGGAGCGTCTCTTACATTTAATATTTCGGTAAGAACAATGCCGCCGTTTTCAAGAAAGGGCCGTTCCCTGACTGTTTGTGAATTGTTGTTTGCGGTTTCTGATTCAGAATCCTGCGGTTTATTTTTATTACAGGATATTAATATAGTTAATAAAAATAAAACAAATATAGTTTTTTTTAACATAAAAACATCTTAATATATATTTTATCATATAATATTACAGCCTGCAACCATCTAGCTGGAAAATTACAGCTCTGCTATACTTTGATTATAATCATTATATTGTTTTAATAAGTTTATAAAGTTAAATTAACGGGGAATCAAAATGAAAGATAAATTATTTTCATGGCTTGAAAAGTCAAACGAAACTGCGATTGAGCTTGAGACATGTCTTACAAAATATCCAGCTATTTCTCCGGATTCAGGAGGAGAAGGAGAGCTTACAAAATGCCTTTTTCTGGAAGATTGGCTCCGCTCGCGCGGTATTACAAATCTTACAAGATATGACGCTCCAGACTCCCGCGCCAAAGACGGTGTTCGTCCCAATTTGATCGCAACTATCGGCGGCACATTAGGCGAAAACGCAGGCTGTCTTTGGATTATGAGCCATCTTGATGTTGTTCCGCCTGGTGAAGAAAAGCTCTGGGATTCTGACCCCTGGACAGTTGTAAAAAAAGACGACGCTCCCGGAACAAGGGTTATAGGGCGAGGCGTTGAGGATAACCAGCAGGGACTTGTCTCTTCTGTTCTAGCCGCTCTTTCTTTTATAGAACAGGGATTAAAACCTGCCCGCACGATTAAACTTTTATTCGCAGCCGATGAAGAAGTAGGCTCAGCTTACGGAATTGACTGGCTTGTAAAAAATCACAGAAACCTTTTTAAGGATAACGATATGGTTTTAATTCCTGACGGAGGAGACCCGAAAGGCGAATATATCGAGGTTGCGGAAAAAACAATTATATGGGCGCGCTTTGCCGTTCACGGGGAGCAGACGCATGGGTCAATGCCTGACCTTGGAAAAAACGCGTTTTTGGCGGGAAGCGATCTTGCTGTAAAACTGCACACGGGTCTATCCGCTAAATTCAATGAACGTGACCCGATATTTGATCCTGACTACTCTACTTTTGAGCCGACAAAAAAAGAAGCAAATGTTCCCAATATAAACACGATCCCTGGCGAAGATGTTTTTTACATGGATATGAGAGTTCTTCCCCGTTATTCGTCAGATTCTGTCCTTGGCGAAATTGATAAAATAAAATCTGAAGTCGAAAAAAAATATCACGTAACAATTGATTATACGCTGCCTCAGCTAATGATGTCAAAACCGACAGACTCAAACGCTCCCATTGTAAAAATAATAAGTAAGGCAATTACGGAAGTCTATAGCGTAAAACCCCGTCCTGTTGGAATTGGCGGCGGCACAATGGCGGCATATCTTCGTAACATTGGAATTGACTGCGTGGTCTGGACAGCGACAGATAAAACGCTTCATCAGCCGAATGAATACTCACTTTTAAGCAATATTACAGGTGACGCAAAAGTTATGGCGCTTTTGGCTATAAGCGGCGAATAATCGGCGTTTGGGAGGGGAAAAATCAGCGCGGTAAAAAAGCTCAACAATGAGGAAATAATATCTTCTCTCCAGGAAGACGGATCTGTCGCTAAACTGCTTGCGTCTTATGAGCCGCGAAAGTCTCAGCTTGATTTACTCTCTCTCATTGTAAGGGGTTTTAATGAAGACGCTCTTGTAATGGCGGAAGCTGGAACAGGCGTAGGAAAATCATTCGCGTATTTATTGCCTGCCGCGCGTTTCGCTCTTGACAATAAAGAAAAGGTGGTAATTTCCACCGCTACTATTACGCTGCAGCAGCAGCTTTATGAAAAAGACATTCCTCTTGTCGCGTCTTCTATGGGAGATGTTAAACTAAAATCTGTTATTATGAAAGGAAGGGGAAATTATCTTTGCTTTCGCCGTCTGGATGACACTCAAAAAGAGCCGCCTCTTTTTGATTTTGATAATGAGGAGCTTACAAATATTGTTAAATGGGCAAGCGTTTCCAAAACAGGTGACAGATCAGAGCTTTCATTTAAGCCGTCTGATACGCTTTGGTCATCGGTTTGTTCTGAGTCCGATCTTTGCATGGGAAATCATTGCCCGTACAGGAGTAAATGCTTTACGCTCTCTCTTAGAAGGGAAGCCAATAACGCGCACATTATTGTTGTAAATCATCATTTACTTTTCGCAGACCTTGCCGCCCGTTTCCAGGGAGCAGGTTACGAAAGCGCGGTTGTTCTTCCGCCGTTTAGCCGTTTAATTATTGATGAGGCGCATACTATCGAAAACGCGGCTTCTTCATTTTTTTCTGATGAATTTTCAAGGTCTGGTATTTTTAAGCAGCTGGGAAGGCTTTATCATAAACGTGCGGGAAATGCGCATGGACTTCTTGTAAGACTTTGCGCACAGCTTCCTGTAAACGAAGACCCTCTTGACGCAATGGCGGACATGGTTCAAAAAATCCGTTCATGCGCACAAGACCTTGAAGAAGAGGCGATTGATATCTGCGGCAGCGAAGGACTTTTTAGACTCTCTTCCTCTGTTGATGAATCATTTTTAAAAAGAAATCTTTTTCCTCACTTAAAAACGCTTCGTAAAAATATTTTGGCTTTTTCCAATATGATTCGCGATGTAACGGAATACATCGAAGGAAATATATCATCAAAAAAAGATGGCTCTGACGATCAAAGCCTTGATCCAAATCTTTGGGAAACCAAAACTATCGCAAGGAGACTTGAAAATATCGCACAAACCTGCAATGTTTTTTGCAAATATCAAAAACACGAAAATGATATTTTATACATGGAAAAAATAAACACATCAAAAGAAAAACTACAGAATCGAAGCTCTGCCTATTTTACAAGAACGCCTTTGGACATGGCGCCTATTTTAAAAGACAGCGTTTTTAATCCAAATAAAACTGTTATCTGCGTATCCGCAACATTGGCGTTAAACGGAAATTTTTCTTATTGGCAAAATCAATGCGGAATCGCGAACATCGAAAAAAGACCGCCTTTAAGCGGCTGCTTTTCTTCTCCTTTTCCATATTCAAGCGCGGTGCTTCTTGCGGCTCCTGTCGACGCGCCGCTTCCTGATGAAACAACATATCAGGATTTTATCAATATGGCAGCCTGTAAACTTGCCGCTGTATCAGGAGGCTCCGCGCTTATTTTATTTACATCTTATCAATCTTTAACAAGCGCTTACAACGCGGCAAAAGGTGAATTAACGTCTTTGGGTATTCGCTGCCTGAAACAGGGTGACGATGACAGATCAAGGCTTTTAAAAGACTTCCTCTCTGACACAGGCTCTTGTCTCTTTGCCACAGACTCATTCTGGGAAGGCGTTGACGCGCCTGGAGACACGCTTCGCCTGGTTATAATCTGCCGTCTTCCTTTCCGCACGCCGGGCGACCCTGTTTTTGAAGCAAGGCGGGAAGCCGTACAAAAAAGAGGCGGAAACCCTTTTATGGAGTTATCCCTCCCTCAGGCTGTAATGAAATTCAAGCAGGGGTTCGGGCGCCTTATGCGAAGAAGCGCGGACTTTGGCGTTGTTGCCGTTTTGGACGGACGTTTGCTTAAAAAAACATACGGACAGGTGTTTTTACAGACACTTCCAAAGACAAAAACCAGCTTTTGCGATCTTAACAATATATTAAAGGATATGGAAGATTTTCTATATTGATGGTATAATTTTACCCGAGGAGATGAGGGTAATATGTCGGATTTGGCGGAAATAGAAGAGCTTGTCGAGGAAATTCCTGAAAGCGAAAACAGCGAGAAATTCCTTGTTTTTTCCATCCTTGGCAGATTATACAGTTTCCCTTCCCGCATTATTGGAGAAATAGCCCTATTTGACGCTGTGTACCCTCTGCCGCTATTGCCGTCTTATGTTTTGGGAGTTGTGAACAGATACTCTGTTCCCTACGCGTTATTCGATATAGGCGTTCTGTTTCATAAAACTCCCGCTCCCCGCAACAAGCTGCTAATATTAAAAGACGAAATCGACAGAATCGCTTTTGTAATTGACGATATCTCAGGTATAGCGGATATTCGCCCAGAGGAACTTTTAATAATGGAAAGAAGCTCTGAATCCGGCGAGCTTACAGACGCTGTAGCAGCTTCCTTTAGCTGGGAAGGAAATGATGTTTTTATTCTTGACGTTCAAAGAATTTTGGGACGCGTAACGCAGGAGATAATATCGAGATGAGAGTTTTTATATGCTCATATTCCGGTTTTTCTCTTGCTATCCCGATAGAAAATGTCGCGTCTATCTTTATTAACTCTAAAAATATTTATAATAAAATCCAGATAGACGAAGAAAATAAAAGCACATATATTTCTCTTCCTGTAATTTTTAACTCGCCTGATTCAAGAATCCATCATGGAATTATTTTAAAAAATTTAAGTTTTTGTAACTCAGGCGATGATGAAAAAATAATTCTTTTATCTTCGGAAATAATCTGCGAGCAGGACATCAAAAAAGAAAGATTCTACTCTGTTCCAAAAATATTTGGCATATTGAATTTTTCTCTTGTTTTTAACGGAATTTTTTTTAATCAGCGATCTTTGGGAAAAAGCGCCGTAAAAAATATCCCTGCAGGCAGTCTTTTACTCCTGCTTAATCCTGAACAGCTTGTTCAGAATATAAAAAAGGAATTGATATGATAAGAACGTTAATTGTAGATGACAGTCCGCTTGTAAGGACAATCATCAGGGATTTTCTGGAAAGCGAAGGCTCCTTCGAAATTATCGGAGAAGCCGAGAACGGACAGGATGGCGTTGATAAAGCGCTTCATTTAAAACCTGATCTTGTCACAATGGATATTGAAATGCCTGTAATGAACGGGCTTGACGCCATTGTGGAGATTAGGAAGTCCAGCGCCTGCGGCATTATTGTAATCAGCACTCACGATACAGCGAAGATGGCTTATGACGCTACAGTCAAGGGAGCGCATGAATTCTTCGCCAAGGACACATTCACATCACAGATGACAGACAGGCAAAGAAGCGATATTTTTAACACATTAAAACAGATTGTAAAAATTAAAAATAAAGTTGTTACGCAGAAAGAAACACAGGATCAGTCAGTCAGCGCAGAAAGAAAAATAAGTTGTATTGTTATAGCCTCTTCTACGGGAGGACCTATGGCATTATGCCAGCTTTGCTCAGGTCTTCCCGCCAATTTTTCGGCTCCGATACTTCTTGTTCAGCATAACACTTCCGGTTTTGATAAAGGTTTTGTTCAGTGGCTTGACGGATATTCTCATCTTAGAGTTCAGCTCGCCGAGGAAGGTATTTTTCCCTCCAAAGGAAATGTATATGTAGCTCCGACTGACAAGCACCTTTGCATAGGAGAGAACGGCATTTTCTTTGACCCAAGCGAGCCTATTAATAATCAAAAACCCGCGGCTGATATTTTATTTAAAAGCGCGGCTTCTCAATACGCAAGTTCACTTATAAGCATTGTTCTTACAGGAATGGGAGACGATGGAGCTTTGGGAACACAAACTGTAAAACAGGCAGGTGGAATTACAATAGCGCAGGATGAAGAGTCATCCATGATTTACGGAATGCCTGAAGCCGCAGTAGCCACAGGCTGCGTAGATATTATTTTACCGTTAAACGAAATTGCGAATTATCTTGTAAAATTAACAAGCGGGGAAACTTAAAAATGTCAAATCAACAGGCGGCTTCGGACACAAAACAGGAAGTGCCATCTGAAGTGCTTTCAAGCCCCGCTCTATTGTTTTTATACTACAGAATAGAACAAATACTTGGCATAAGAGCCGGAAAAGACGCGCTTAAATCATTAAACGAATACATAGAAAAAACATGCGGTTTTTCTTTTATAGAAAACCCTGCCTCTTATGAATATATTCTTACATCCAGAGAAAAAATTTATGACATCTCCGCTTTTTTGACCATAAATGAAACTTATTTTTTTAGAGAAAGCAGTCATTTTGATTTACTGGTAAGTCTTTTGCCAGAGTTAACAAAAATTGGCCGCCCGCTTCAGATATGCTGTGCCGCGGTTTCCATAGGCTGCGAGGCGTACAGTATAGCTATGCTCCTTGATCATTATTCCAAAAACTCTCTTAATTTCGATTTTGCAGTTGACGCCTTTGATGTCAGCTCACAGGCGATAGAAACCGCGAAGAACGCGAGGTACACGACAAACACATTAAGGACAGACGGCTCCTCCTGGAAACATATTCTTGATTCATATTTAATCTCAGATAACGATGAATTTATTGTTCCTCAGGATATCCGAAGAAAAGTGCGTTTTTTTCCGCATAATATTATGCGAGGACTTGATAAACAATACGATATTATTTTTTTTAGGAACTCTTTGATTTATTTTACATCCAAAAACAGGCTCTCTGTTTTAAATAATCTAGCGGAATCACTTCACGCTAACGGTCTTCTTTTTTTGGGCGTATCGGAGACATCTTCTGTAAAGCATCCTCTTTTGGCTAACCGTTATTCATCGGATGTTTTTTATTTTCAAAAAATAAGTCCTGCAAGCCTTTTGGAACAAATAGCCGTTTCTACAGATTCTTACAGCCAGAGATTTACTCCAAATTCAATTCCAGCCATAAACAAATATACGGAAATTATCGAAAAAACCCTGCTGTCTGCCAGAAAAGAAGAAATCTCTATAAATTGCGATGAGATTTCCGCTTTTTTAAAAAAAGAAGACGGAAAGCCAAACGCTTTAAATGTGCTTGAAGCTTTGGAAAATGAAGATTTAGAATCCATGTCAGGCGCAAGTCTCGCCGCGGGAGTTGTGTATTTATTCAGCATACAGGATTTTGATAAATCGAATATAATTATTGAATACCTTGAAAAAAACAATTCAAGCGTTTTTACGCGCTTTTTACGCGGAGAGTATTTTTTTCTTCGCGGCATTACAGACGAAGCGGAAAAGTTTTTCCATGAAGCCGCAGTAAAAGATAAATATTTTTGGCCTGCGTTTTACAGAATGGCAGTAATAGCGCTTGACGGCAACAGAACTCGTTTTGAGTATAAAGTAAAAAAAACGATGGAAAGTATTGATCTATGGAACAGCCTTGAGTCTGACAATATGCGCAAATATGAATGTTTTATGGGCGGTTTTTCTCCTGACTATTTTAAAAGAATACTGGAAAAAAAACTTGCATAAAAGAGGAATAGAATGAACAAAAAGTATTTGAATTATTTCATGAATCTAAAGATTAACACAAAACTATCTATATGCGCTGTTGTTTTTCTTTTGCCTTTGGGAATAATGCTTTTTTCGATAGTTTCCATGTCGTATACCTCGATTAGAAAAGACAGACAGGCGATAAACGGCATCGCTGTTCTTCGCCCTGCTATAGCGCTTATGCAAATGATACCTCAATTTGTAAGATTTTCGGTAGACGGAGCTGTCGGAGACAGTGAACTTACAAAGCAAAACATAGATTCATTAATTTCTGAGATGAGGGTTAATTACACGACATATTTTGAAAACGACACTTATGTAATTTCTCCGCAGGTTCTAATGGAAAACTGGGAACATTTATACGGCACTTCCATACGTGATACTGTTTTATGGTCGTACAGACAGTTAATGCAGGATTTACACAGGATAATTGTTTATATTGGAGATATTTCAGGTCTTATCACAGACAGCGATATAGAAAGCGCGTATCTTGTCGCGGCTTCTGTTCATGAGCTCCCTCAGGCGCAGGAAAGAATGGTTATAATTGTAAATCTTTTAAGATCAATTGAGGACGGAGCCTTTACGCAAAGAAGACGCGAAGAGCTTCATCGTCATCTTGAACTTTTAATTCATTCAGATAACGCGCGCATTCAAAACCGTTTTAGAGCGGTTGAATCCCTAAGAATCAGAAACACGGAAACTCTTGAATCTTTCGAGTCATTATTAAGAGCGTGTTTTGACAGAGTCAGCTTATTTTCTTCTTCTGTGGAAGAACTTATAAACTCAAGAAATATTAATGTAAGTTTACTTCCATCTCTTTATGAATCGGCGAACCATGCCAATAACGCGACATTCAGGCTTCAAAACGCTTCTCTTATCCGCCTGGAAAGAATTATACTAAACAGGATAGCGGCATACAGGCTTCGCCTTACCCTTTCCCTTTTTGCAGCTGCCTTCGCGACTCTTTTTGCGTTCGCTCTTATTCTAATGACTACATTCAGCATTCATAAATCTACAGATAACATGGGAATGATTTTTAAACAGCTTGATAAAAACAATCTAACCATAAAAATTGAACCTTTGTATAATGATGAGCTTGGAGAGTTTATGACTGCCCTTGGCGGTTTTCTTGATAAATTGAGAGCCGCTTTTACATCAGTTAATACAAATTCAAATCTTGTTTCTACTTCGATGTATGAGCTTTCCTCGTCTGCCAAGCAGATAACAGCAACAGCAAATGAGCAGTCCGCTAGCGTATCAGAAATTGTAAGCACAATGGAAAATAATAAAAACCTTTCCGCTCAATCCGCGGAAAAAACTATTGAAGTCGCGGACTTGGCTGTACAAACTCAGGAATTAAGCCGAAAAGGTGCCAGCCTTAGAGACTTTAACGAAAATATGATGCTTGAAATTAGGAACCAAAACGCAAAAATAATCGAAATAATAAGAAACCTCGCTGATATGCTTTCAAGAATTGATGAATCAATTAAACTTATAGACACAATAGCCGATCATACAAAACTTATAGCGTTTAACGCAGCTCTTGAAGCGTCATCATCAGGAGAGGCTGGTCTTCGCTTCTCTGTTGTAGCCGGTGAAATAAGGCGGTTTGCGGATAACGTTGTTGAATCTGCCGCAGAAATAAAAGAAAAAATTACAGAGCTTCAGGAAGCGTCGGGCACTCTTTTAACAGAAGCGAATAACGGCACCCGCGCTATTGATTCCGGCTACACAAGAATGGTTGAGCAAAAGGAAGTATTTGAGAACATTGTAGAAGTATCACAAAATGTAGCGATTCGTTCCCAGCAGATTTCAAGTTTAAGCAAGCAGCAGGAGTTCGCTTCCGCACAGGTTTTTTCCGCGTTAAAGGAAATATCGGCAGGCGTAAATCAATTTGTATCTTCCACAAAATTGACAAGTGATACTGTTGACAAATTAAATAATATTTCTATTGAGCTAAAAGATACTCTCGCAAAATATAATATTTCAGAAAAGGCTCTTGTATGACAGATTTAAGATTAACAAACGAAATAAAAAATGACGAGTTCGCCGCAGAAATCCTTATAAATAAGTTTCGTTTTTTTATAGCTCTTCTTTTTTCTTTTGTTTTTTTAATTAACGCATTTTTAAGAAAAATAGATGCGCTTGAACCGCTCCCTTTTTATAGTTATATACCATGCCTTTTTTTTATTCTTTATTCGCTTTATTTATTTGTTTATTTAAAATCAAAAAGTTATGTTCATCCATTATTTAAATATATTAGCGTTTTTTCTGACATATCAATAATCGCTGTAAGCATTTATGTAAACTGCGGCTATCCTCATATTGATCCTCCAATTTCATATTTATCAATTTGGGCGCTTTTTTTTATCGTTATAATAATGCTTGGCGCTTTCAGGTACAGCGTAAAGTGCGCGCTTTTTTCAGGCTTGTATTCAGGGTTTTGCTATTTAATTGTTTTTATGTTAAGAGCAGACGCTTTAAACCTTCCATATTTTACAGAGCTAAATGAAAATACCATAAGCGTAGATTTCCCGTTATTTAATGAATTATACCGTGTTATTGCAATGATTGTCTCAGGCGCTATAGCAGGATTGGCATGTAAGAGGCATCTAAAATTATTCAGCAATATGGTAGAAACGCAGTCACATGCCGCCCAAATGGCGTCTAACACTGTTGAAAAAACGCAAATAATGGCGAGTACGATAAAAAAATCAACGGATGATATTTTTATGTCCTCCAAAGGGATTTTTTCCATCGCCAATAACCAGGCGGCGAGCATTCAGGAGATTGAGGCTACCATAAAAGAAAACAGCGAAATAGCTTATGAGATAGCCGAAAAAACATCCAGTGTTTCTTCCATAGCGTCTCAAATGGAAGATGATATAAATCAAGGATTTAATGTACTCAAAAAAAATGTCGGGCAGCTTGAAGAAATAAAAACAAAAAACGACGGCGTTATTTCCGGTATTCTTGCTTTAGAAAATAAAATTACCAAAATTTACGATATTATAGAAACAATTAACGCCATAACAGATCAAACTAAAGTAATAGCGTTTAACGCCGCTCTTGAAGCCGCAAGCGCAGGAGAACACGGCAAGCGTTTTTCGGTTGTTTCAAGCGAAGTAAACCGTCTTGCCGATGATATCGCTGCCCTTACAAAAGAAATAAAAAAGCAGGCTGATGATATAAAAGGCTCTTCTTCTTCGCTGATTCACTCCGGAAAAGAGAGCGCTGTAAAGATAAATGAAGGCAATAGTTTAATAAAAGAACTCGAAAAAATATTCAACGAGATAAAGAAGGGAGCTGAAGTTACAGCCGATCAGGCGCAGATAATTACTGTTTCAAGCCAAAGACAGCAAAAATCAACAGAGCAAATTAATACAGCTATAAGTGATATCTCGAACGGACTTTCTAATTTTATTCAGTCTACAAGAATTGCGACTTCCTCAGCCGAAGACTTAACGAATATGATCCATGAGCTTGGTAATCTTTTGTCGGTAAATAACCGGAATACGGATAATTTATGGCGATAAACAAAGAAAAGTACATAAACAAATTTATAGAGGAAGGACTTGAAAATATCACTCTTGTTGAAACTCTTGTTTTTGATATAAAGAACGGCGATTCTGTCGAAGATGATCTCGCTACCCTTCTTCGCGCTCTTCATACATTAAAGGGTACTTCAAGAATGCTTGAATTTAAACGCATCGAAGAATTAAGCCACAGTATGGAGAGCGTTTTTGTTGCGTTACGCGAACAGCGGGTTAATTTAACAGAAGACGCGGTAAAACTGGTGCTTGTCTCTATTGATATATTGAAAAACGCTTTTAATACATTAAAAGAAACCAAAAATGACAATGTAGAAATAGATGAATACGTAAAAAATCTTCTTCATTTATCTTCCAATGAAGAATTTATTATTCCAGAGAATATTAAAACTCCCGGGAAAAATACTGAAAATGTTTCTACCAGCGAAGAAATAAATGAAAATACGGAAAACTTATTTTTAATAAAAGAGAATGAAGATGCCAAAAAAAGAAAAGACATAAAAACTGACAGTATAAGGCTTTCTTTGGAAAAGATTGACGGAATAATAAAAAGTATTGCGACTCTCCAAACATTGGAAATTTCCGCAAAGAGTCTTTCCCAAAACAGTTATGAAATAGTTAAAATTATAAAGGAATTTTCAAAAACAATAAAAGAACAGAAAAAATACGATATACCTTTATCATCCGGTTTTAGAAAAGTGGAACGTCTTTGCGAACGGTTAAACTCATCATTAAAAAATTATTCAATTGATGTTGGAACAAATATAAGAAGCGCCTATGACAGCGTTATTTCCCTTCGCACGCTTCCAATATCAACAATTTTTGACAGTTATCCCCGTTATGTTTATCAAATGTCGGAAGAACTTGGAAAAAAAGTTCAACTAACAATCGAAGGCAAAGAAAACGAGATTGATAAAAATATAATCGAATCATTATCAGATGTATTTTTACATATGATTAGAAACGCCTTGGATCATGGACTTGAAACGCCTCTTGAGCGTATAGCCGCAGGTAAAAACGAAGTCGGCAGACTGTCAATTGTCTGCTCGCGCGAAAGCGGAAGCATGAAAATTATTATCTCTGATGACGGACGCGGAATCGACATAGAAAATATTAGAAAGAAAGCTGTCAGCGCAGGCTTTGTATCAGAGTCTTCAGCGTCAGGACTTAGCAAAGAAGACCTTACCAATTTTATTTTCCAAAGCGGTTTTTCAACATCACGAAATGTAAGCAGTGTTTCCGGAAGAGGCGTAGGAATGGATGTAGTGCGCGGAAGGGTTGAAGCGTTAAAAGGAAGCATTATAGTTGAAAGTTACCATAAAAAAGGCACAACATTTACAATTATGGTTCCACTTTCGATTGCCGCACTTATGGGATTTCCTGTTGTCTGTTCTCAAATAAAATTTATAATTCCTGCTAATTTTGTTGACAACATTCTTCTTTTAAACAAAGATGATATTTTAACAATAGTTGATCGCCCGGAAATTAAATATAATGACCGTATTATAAGATTATATTTTCTAAGTCAGATTTTACAGATAAAAAAAGAAAATACCGATACTTCTGATATAATATTTGTTGTAATAATACGTTCATACGATGATATTGCGGCTCTGGCTGTTGATAATATAGACAGTATGAGATCGGTTATTTTAAAAACAATGCCTGTTTTTATGGAAAGCATGAATGTTTTTTCCGGTATTATTCTTAATGAAGACTATGAAATGGTAAGCGTTCTTCATATTCCTACGGTATTAAAAATGGCAAAACGCATTAAAACAATAGATATTAAAAAACCTGACAGCGAAAAACAAAATACGCGTAAATCCATTCTTGTCGTTGACGATTCTCTTCCTATCCGCGAAATAGAAAGCGAAATTCTAATGTCAGAAGGTTATCATGTAAAAACGGCGGAAGACGGAGAGCAGGCTCTTAAAGAGGCTAAATTAAATAATTATGATTTAATCTGCACAGATCTAAATATGCCTGTAATGGACGGTTTTAATCTTATAGAGAATCTAAAAAATAATGACGAGCTTTCCAGAATACCAATAATAGTTATATCATCCAAAGACGATAAAGAAGATCAAAAAAGAGCGTTTGAGCTTGGAGCTTCGCGTTATATTATAAAAAATTCATTTAATAACCAGAATCTTCTTGAAGTTGTAAACGAGCTTATTGGAGGATTTTTATGATCTCATATAAAACAAACCCTCCTGTAAAAAAAGGGACTGAGTAATTATTATTTTATGATAAAGAGGTTAATATGGAGAACATGAGTTTTAACGAAAAAATCAGCCGTGATGAATATCTGGGAGAAATTCTAATAAATAAATTTAGAATAGCTCTTGGTATTATTTTTGTATTTAGCGTTTTACTGGTTTCTTTTATAAGAAGCATGGATGGACTTCCCCATTTTCCGTTTCGCGCATATACTTTTACTTCTATCTTTCTTCTTTATTCAATTTTTCTTTATTTTTATATCAAAAAAAAAGAAATCCTTTCTATACATTTTAAATATATTTGCGTAACATTTGACGCTATTCTGATAAGCGCCGCCATTTGGACCGGAAGCACATACCCTGAACTCTCTCCTCCCATTGTTTTTCTTTCCATTCAGGCTCTTTTTTATATAATTCTTATAATGGCAGGCTCTTTCAGATACTCTGTCCCATGCGCGTTTTTTTCCGGTTTATTTTCCGGGTTTTGTTATCTTATCGTTGTAATCGCAAACGGACATGTTCTTGATCTTCCGTATTATGTTAATCTTGGCGATAAAATAATTTCTGTTAGTTTTCCTGTTTATAACGAAGTTTTTCGTGTAATCGCAATGATAGTCGCAGGCGCGATTTCCGGCATGGCGTCAAAACGTCATTTAATGTTATTTAAAAATATGCTTGAATCACAGTCAACTGCGGCAGAGACGGCTTCTACTACTGTCTATCAAACACGCTCAATGGCAAAAATATTAAAAAAATCAACAGATGAGATATTTCTGTCTTCCAAGAATATTTTTTCTACAGCCAATAATCAGGCGGCGAGTATTCAGGAAATCGAAAGCACAATTAATGAAAACACCCGTATCGCTTTTGAGATATCCGATAAAACTTCCAGTGTAGCAGGTATTGCATCTAAAATGGAAAATGATATTATTCATGGTTTTTCTGTTCTGGAAAGAAATGTGGATCAGCTGGGTGACATTAAAAATAAAAACGACAGCGTAATAACAGGAATAATTAACCTTGGAAACAAGATTTTAAAAATACGCGATATTGTAAAAAATATTAACACTATTACAGATCAGACCAAAGTTATTGCTTTTAATGCGGCATTGGAAGCCGCAAGCGCAGGAGACAGGGGAAAACGTTTCGCGGTAGTAGCGAGCGAAGTAAACAGGCTCGCAGATGATATCGCTTCTCTTACAAGGCAAATAAAGGAACAGGTAGAGGAAATTCAAAATTCATCGTCGTCGCTTATAATCTCAAGCGAAGAAAGCGCGGAAAAAATTACAGAAGGAAACAATCTAATAAAAGAGCTTGAAAATATTTTTAGGGAGATTAGATCCGGAGCTGAAATTACCGCCAATCAGGCTCAGACAATTACTGTTTTTTCACAGAAGCAGCAGCAGTCTTCCGAGCATATTAATGTAGCGATTTCTGATATATCCAAAGGGCTTGCGAATTTTATCCAATCAACAAGGATCGCTACTTCCTCCGCGGAAGAACTTACAGAAATTATCCTTGAACTTGACAAGCTGCTAGATCAGCAAATAAAAGGCGAATAACCAAAGGTTTTTATTATTGATGAAATCGATTTTTACGGCTATTTTTTTTCTCATAATCATTTTTCCCGTTTTTGCGCGTGACGTTACAATTACCGTTTTGGATCATGATTTGGAACTTCCTCTTGAAGGAGCGGTTCTTCGTACAAGAGACGGTATCGAATACATTTGCGATTCTAACGGAAAAGCCGTAATAAACGTATCTTCCACTCCTCTATTGATTCTTGCGTTATATCCAGGTTATGAAACAGGGTATCTTACAATTCCCGCTTCAGGCGATTCGTTTTCAATATCACTTCGTCTTTCCGGCGTCTTGCATGGAAGGGAACTTGTTGTAGAGGCATCCCGCCCCGGATCAAATGAAACAAGGACAGGAAGAAGCGTCGCTGTAAACACAAGAGAGATTTCCCAGACAGGAGAAATCGGTTTAATAGAAGACGTTATGAACACAATAAAACTTCTTCCCGGCGTAAATTATTCGGGAGCGTTTAACGCTCAACCTAGCATTAGAGGAGGTCATCCGGGAGAAATGAGCGCTCAATTAAACGGTTATTACATTGTTAATCCGTATTTTTGGGGAGGCGGCTTTTCCATTTTTGATCCGCGCATGGTAAAAAGCGCCCAGCTTTCACACGGTGTTTTTACAACACGTTACGGGCATACCATTTCAGGGCTGCTTGAAGTTACAACAAAAGATCCATCGCCAGATCAAACAATGTTTGAGCTTGGATTAAATTCAAGCGCGGCAAATTTTAACTTTTCTGTTCCGCTTTTTAACAAGGGCGGTATTTTATTTATGGGACGCGTTACTTACTATGACCCTATTATAGAGCTTGCCAAGGAACTTTCAAAATCTTTTCCGGATCTTTCAGCGGTTGATTTTATCAGAAAAGCGCCGTACATAAGAACTACAACCATTAATGGAAACTACAGATTTACTGATAATCTTGAACTAAACGCGACAGGTTTTTGGGGGATGGACGGAGTAAGCGTTTATTATTTAAACTCAAGCAACACAGATAAACTAAAAAGCGATACAACTCTTGATTTTGATTTTTTTAATTATCAGGGGTTTATAACTACAACCTTTTTATGGCATCCTACATCAAATATACTGTTTAAATTTACAGCGGGAACAGGATACGAAGACAGGAAAATATCCGGCCAGATGGCAAATAATATCAGCGAAAAGAAATTTTCTGACAGTTTTTTATATAATCCTGAATATTCTGATTTTCTGGGAATACTTTCAAATCCTTTTGGTAATCCTTTTATAAGCGATCCTTATAATTTTGAAAACGCAATGCATATAAATCAAAGCGAGTTAAATTATAATCTTCAAGGCAGGCTCGATTTTGATTTAATGGCGTCAGAACGGATATTATTTTCCGCAGGTATACAGGAAATGTTTAACTGGTACAAGACAACAGGTTCGCAAGGTATAGATAATGACACATGGTTTAACGAACTTGATATTGAAGAAAGAAACAGAATAAAAGATACGCTTTTTTTTATTCCATCTAATTCTGATATCTGGAATAATTTAATAGTAACAATACCTTTAAACTATTCACCAGATGTAGAAAATTATTTATTCTCAACATCTGGATATATTCTGGGTGATTACCGTTCTTTAAATAATCGTTTTAAAGCGGAACTAGGCCTTAGGATCGATCACTTTTTTCTTACTGGCAAAGGTTTTTCCCTAAGTTCTGATCCCGCTTTAAACCCAAGATTGAATATCGATTTAAATTTGCTAAAGAAAACAGGCATCTTTGAATCAATTGATTTTACAATCGGCACAGGTCTTTTCTCTTCTATAAATGATAATGTTTTTATAGCCGAAAGAAGATACGAGATTACAAAAATTAAACCGAACCGCTCATGGACTTCCATATTGGGATTAAAATTTGAATTTCCGCAAAGATTAAGCCTTAACGTGGAAGGATATTTTAAATATATTTACGACAGAATGTATATTCCAATAACGCCTACTCTTGATGATTTAAACATCAGCCCAAAAAGCGACGGCGAAGGTTTTGCCTGGGGTATTGATTTAATGCTTCATAAAGTTCAATCAAGATACTGGGACGGCTGGCTCTCTTATTCATTCAACTGGACAAAATACCGCGATCCTCACGGCGGAAATGGAAGAGGTTTTTCGGGAGGAGATTCAGGCAGCTCATGGTATTTTCCTCAATTCCATAGATTTCATAATCTTAACCTTGTATTTAATTATAAGCCCATACAAAAAATGAATATATACGTCCGTTTTGGTTTTGCTTCGGGTACACCGCTTTTAAGAAGAATAGGAGATAGTCCTGTAAGCTATCCTGTATTTTTATACGGACAAGACAGAATAATAGAAAAATATTACTGGCATACCTATCAGGATGAATCAAACCGTACTTCTCCGTCGTTTCCGCTTGATATAAAATATTCAATTTTTGGAAGCAATAAAAACGGAAGAACAAGATATGAAGTTTATGTTGCGATAGAAAATCTGCTCGCTTTTGTTTACACTGCAGAAGGGAATACAAATTTTAACAGATATACAGGCGAAATAAATACAGGAAGCACGTCAGCAACTTATGATATGCCGATACCGTTACCTTCTTTTGGGTTTAAGATTAGTTATTAGTTATTAGTTATTATTGTAAATGAGGAATCAGGAATGAGAAATGTTTATTTAATTTTTTTATTTTCATTTGTTTTTTGCGGATGTATTTCCATGATGGAAAAAACCGGTAGAATTATTGACGGCTCTGCATTTGAAGAAAAGACTGTCATTAAACATCAAGATTCTGATTTTGTTATATCCATTGTAGAAAACAGAAGCAAAGAAAAGTCTATAATTATAGCTGTTAAAAGATTTCCAATGATTAAATTCAGAGGAACTCTTCCTGATGAAGACGGCAATTTTTTATTTACTTCTCTTGAATACCTCGCTGGAAGCACTCATGGCTGGAATGAATTTTCTTTACAGCTTTTAGGCAAAGGCCGCGCGTCTTTAAATAATTCTCTTGAGCTTGAAATAACAGAAGAAATAGAGCATATCCAGATAACACAGGGTAGAATTCACAGGTACGATACCCGTATAATAGGCAATGACGCGCTTACAGCTCTTAGAAACCGCCGCGACAGGATAGAGGCAGCTATAGAATGGATGTCTTCTTTTGATGATCCGCCTTCTTTTAATTCAATTGAAGATTTTGAAAAACACTGGAAACCTGTCCTTTTCCCCGAGCTTGTTTCCAGAAGAAAAAGACCGCAAGGCTTTAGGCAGGACGGCGATATATATTTAAAAGCCGAGGACATACGCTGGAATACAGGATATTCTGAACGTTCCTTTCCAGAGGAATTGCGTCCAATTCGAAACTCGGGTACATTATTAAGAGACTGGGAAGAAGCCCTGTCATGGTTTTATTTTAAGTATGAATGGAATACAATATTTTAAAAGGGAAGGTTATAAATGGAAACAGCGTCTTTTTCGGTATTGGAATTATTTAAGCTAGGCGGCGTTGTCATGTGGCCGCTTCTTCTCTTTTCTATTGCCGCTGTCGCAATATCGATAGAAAGGGCAATTTTCCTTTTTTATCATAATTTAGAAACCGATGATCTACAGTCAAATGTTTTGGATTATATAAAAAAAGATGACTATAATGGCGCGCAAAGTTACCTTGACGGTTTAACAAAACAGAGAATGGGTGCCCGGATTTTCTTGGTTCTTGTAAATGAAAAATTAAAAGGTAAACAGTTTTCTGAGCATCGCGCGGAAAAAGCCGCCGAAACCGAGGCTATAAGCTGTATCAATTCTTTGGAAAACGGTTTTAACTTTTTAACCGCTTTAGGCTCCCTTTCTCCTCTTACAGGTTTTTTAGGAACTGTAACAGGGATGATCGGCGCTTTTAGATCAATAGCGGAAGCTACAGAAGTAAACGCCCAGATTGTCGCCAACGGAATTTATGAAGCTCTTATTACAACGGTCTTTGGGCTTGTAATCGCTATTATCGCAATGATATCCCACTCCATTTTTAGTCATATTGTTGATAAATTCTCATCCAGAATCGAAGGCGCGTGTACAGTTATAATTTCACAGATGTCAGAAGATCAGGCTAAATAAGGAAGGTATGAGAATAAACCGAAAAAAAAAATACGGCTTTCTTGAAACATGCGCGGCAAGCGATCTCGCGTTCCTCCTTATTATATATTTTCTTGTTATTGCCGGATTTAATATAAATAAAGGGTTTATAATGAACCTCCCTGCAAAGGATTCAAGCAGAATTATTTTAAGGGATGACCTTCTTCGCTTTGACATGGACAGCGCGGGCGATATTTATCATTCTGACCAAAGCATAACAATTAATAACGCCAGGTCTTTAATCCAAACTGCGCAAAGGAGAAACCCAAACATTGCTGTTATTATTACAATAGACGCAAAAGCACGCTGGCAGAATGTTGTTTCTTTTGTTGAGCTTGCGCAGGATTTACAGATTGAGTCTTTTTCATTCTCCATGAGAAAGGACATAGAATGAAGCTAAAACGAAAAAGCGTATCGGTATCTGTTCCTCTTTTCTCTACATCGGATATTGCGTTTCTTCTTTTAATATTTATTATGCTTGTCTCTTTAATAAATTACAGGGTAGAAGTAAAAATTGATTACCCTGAGGCAATATCTGCGCTTCGAACTACAGCGGAAAAAAACCTGGAAGTCTGGATAAACGCAAATGGCGATATTTTTCTTGACGGTCTTCCTTCCGACAAATTCAATTTTGAACAAAAAATATCTCAACTTTATATAAGCGCTCCGGATACAAGAGTGCATATTATCGCGGATAAAAATACTTCGTATGAAAATATAAACAATGTATTGGAAATAATGCAGATTCTCCAATACCGCGTTGTAAGTTTTGTGGTAAAAGCAAATGAATGAAAAAAGAACCCGTCTTTATGTTTTAATAATAACCGCGGCGATTCATCTTGCCATTATTTTTCTTGTTGTTTTTGAAACACAAAATATTTCTTCTAAACCAGTCGAGCTTGCGAGAATCATGAAAGTGACAGACCTTGCCGAGTTTATACCGCCTCCTCCTTCTGATCCCGAGCTTCCCACAGTGGAAGAAATAGCGGAAACAATGATAGAAAGCGATACCCCTCCTCCTCAGAATGTTGTAGCAGCCGGTACTCTAAATCTTTCTTTTGACAGCTATCTGCAAATGCATCAGGTTTCTGTAAGTCCCAAGTTTGATGAAAGCGCGATAATGTCAAGCCTTGTTTATCCGCCAATCGCTCTTAGAGCCGGAGTCGAAGGAAGAGTCATTCTTGAGCTTTTTGTAGATCGCACGGGCGTAGTTCAAAGAGTAACAATATTACGTGAAGATCCTGAGGGCAGAGGATTCGGAGAGGCTGCCGTAAGAGCCTTTACAGGAAGAAAAGGAACTCCTGCGTTCGCTAACGGAGAAGCTGTTTCTTGCAGGTACAGGTATCCTGTTATATTTAGAATTAAATAAAAATTATCCTCACCCTTGTGTTTTTTGATAATACATAAACCAATTAATAAACGTTCCATAAATTAACACTTACGCCATCTTCTGAATATACTATATTTAAACCATCAGGGCTGACGGCAATAGGCAAATTAAATTCAATATTTTTAATTATGTTACCATTATAAATATCCATAATTATCAACCGATTCCTTCTGGCAATAATAAAAATGTTTGAACTGTTTGGAACATAATAAAAATCATAAACACCATGATATATATTTGTTAAAGTATATGAATATAATAATTCAAAATTATCTGCATTATATATTTCGATTATAGTGCCTATTCTTATTTTATAATAACCCAAAAATATCATTCTTCCATCTGAAGAGTATAAAACTGAAAGCATAAAAAACGGTATATTAGCCTCTGATAATGTATGCAGTTCATTGCCATTTTCTGCATCATATATCATTAAACCACTGAAAGTAGTTGCCAATACACTGCGGCCGTCAGGGCTGAATGAAACACTTTCTATAGGTGATTTATTATGTGATTTATGATGACCAGAGGCGTCTATTGTTACTGTTTCCATTCCTTTTTTTATATCCCATATACTGACAATCCCGCTCCTGTCTCCCGAGACTATTCTTTGTCCGTCAAAACTATACGAAATGGAATATATTTTACGGCTATGGTTACCTATCCCGGGAAGGTATTCGAATAATACATTGCCGGTTTCAATTTCAAATACCTGTATTCCATAAGAGGCTACAGCAACACAACGGTCATCCGGACTGAAAATAAT